>ERZ794949.169-NODE-169-length-25048-cov-177.562397_pt1 | contig 25048 bp, 15 predicted proteins | sample MGYA00511363_ERZ794949 | MGnify/ENA primary metagenome ERZ794949 (study PRJEB30137, sample SAMN04331402) | food metagenome | isolation source: T1 must sample point D1 replicate B | place: Australia: South Australia ...
AAAAAAAAGAAACGTGACACGTCAAGATAAGCGCCTTTTATTTGTGCTCTTATTTTGAATAATACTGGGTTATATGAACCCCCCTATAAACATGACCCTTTCTGGCAGTCATGCACACTCGATTTTACTGTTCGAATGTATTGCAGATCTTTTAGATTCTACTAATAGCGAATACATCACGTTGTCAATAAACAATCAGATTAATCTGCGACTTACAAAGGATAATGCAAGCAATCATCCGCTGGGTATAGTGAATATTCCAATAGATAAGATCAATACTATCAGTTATGATCTCTCAGCAGATCAGTTCATGAATAGGTGTTTTATTTTTTCAAATGTCCGTTACTTGAAAATGTCATTGAACCAAGAAGATTATTCTTATCAATTAAATGAAATAAACGATACAGATAAGCAATCAATTATCGATTTCTATAATGCATATTCACCTAGGTTTATTGATTTTTCCAAAACTCCTCACAAAACTAGTTCTGATGAAGAGTCTCAAGCATATGAGTTCATGACATCGGGCATATGTATGAAAAACTTGAATGAAATGATAACCAATAGGCATTCACCAAATTCTTCTATAATATATGTCGATTCACAAACAAGTAAAACCAAGGAAAATCAGCAAACGTATTTTAATTTCATAGATGTTAATTTAAAATCAAAAGAAAGTATAAGAGAAGGACATGAAATGGAAGATTTCTATGATACAAGTTTTTATCTATCAAGGCTTAGTAAACAAACGATAAGTGCTTGTGGCTTGCTAACTCAACTAAAAATGCAGTTTTTGATCTTTAACAACACTTTGAATACATATGCGTGTGAAAACATGCAGAATATAATCAAACTTTTTATCAAATCAAAAGATGAAACACTTGTACTAAATATTTTAGAAAAACCCCAGAATGTATCTAAAGAACCAATGGGGTTAAATCAGTTTTATCTCCTACTAGTGACTATATGGGAATTCATGAGTTGGGAAATGAAACTGCACTTTTTAGATACTACCACTTGGATAAACTTTATCGATAAAATGGATGAAGATTTAATAAACTTGAAAGTCACAGACGATGAAAAGTATATCAAATATTACAATTACATGAGCGAAAAGATTAGAACCCAATTAAAGAGTATTGCCAAAGAAGATGATAATGGGTTTTTGAGTGATGTAAAAGACCTTGTCTACAACTTTGAACCGATTGACATTTCCCAAGAAGAACAGGTATCTGATGAAGCGGAGATAGATCCTTTGTATCAAGATGACAGCGAGCAAGAATATGTGGAAATATATGGTTCTTCTGAAGATGAATATGCCCCAGCTGTAGCATCAACAGTCACATATAGAAAGTACTGATTTTTAACAACTTACCCGATGTAAAATAGCTTTTTACCTAAAAGGGAAGGTGATGAAAATATTATTATGACAAAAAAAAAAAAAAAATTCACCTATGCATGTCGAGCTTATATGAAAATTTTTCTTATATTGGATAATGACTCTACGAATATGTTGTTAGGCATAAATAAACTAGAAAACCCAAACAAAATAAAGATCCAAACCTTTTTAATTATATAAATATTAACAAAATGTCTGAAGAAAGATTTTCTTTTCCAAGAGAAGAAGAAAGAATTCTACAACATTGGAATGACATCGATGCTTTCCAAACTTCTTTAAAATTAACTGAAGGTAAACCAGAATTTTCTTTCTTTGACGGTCCACCTTTTGCCACTGGTACTCCCCACTATGGTCACATCTTAGCCTCCACTACCAAGGATATTGTTCCTAGATATGCTACTATGAACGGTTACCATGTCGAAAGAAGATTTGGTTGGGATACCCACGGTTTACCAATTGAACACATCATTGATAAGAAATTAAACATCACTTGTAAAGAAGATGTTTTTGAATACGGTTTAGACAACTACAACGATGAATGTAGAAAGATTGTTATGACTTATGCTGATGAATGGAGAAAGACCATTGGTAGAGTTGGTAGATGGATTGATTTCGATAATGATTATAAGACCATGTACCCAACCTTCATGGAATCTTGTTGGTGGGCTTTCAAGGAATTACACACCAAGAACCAAGTTTACAGAGGTTACAAAGTTATGCCTTACTCTACTGGTTGTACCACACCATTAAGTAATTTTGAAGCTCAACAAAATTATAAAGATGTTTATGATCCAGCCGTCACCATTGGTTTTGAATCTTTAGACCAAGAAAATACCTACTTTGTTGCCTGGACTACTACTCCTTGGACTTTGCCATCAAACTTGGCTTTATGTGTTAACGCAGACTTTGAATATGTTAAAATCTTTGATGAAAAGAAGGGAAAGAACTTCATCTTATTAGAATCTTTGTTAAAGACTTTATACAAGAAGCCAGCTGCTGAAAAATTAAAAACCGTTGCCAAATTCAAGGGTTCTGAATTAGTTGGTTCTAAATATAAACCATTGTTCCCATACTTCACTGCTCAATACGGTGATAAGGCTTTCAGAATCATTGCTGATGCCTATGTTTCTGCTGATTCTGGTACTGGTATTGTTCACAATGCCCCAGCCTTTGGTGAAGAAGATTACACCGTTTGTTTGAAAAATGGTATCATTTCTGAAGATGATGTTGTTCCAAATCCTGTTGATGATTCCGGTAAGTTTACTGAAGAAGTTACTCAATTCCAAGGTCAATACGTCAAAGATGCTGATAAGAACATCATCAAGCACTTGACTGAATCTGGTAACTTGCTAGTTGCTTCTCAAATCAAGCATAGTTATCCATTCTGTTGGAGATCCGATACTCCTTTAATTTACAGAACTGTTCCTGCTTGGTTCATCAGAGTCAGACCAGTTGTTGATAAGATGTTGAGTTCTGTTGAAAAGTCCAACTGGGTTCCAAACAACATTAAAGAAAAGAGATTTGCTAACTGGATCTCCAATGCCAGAGATTGGAATGTCTCCAGAAACAGATATTGGGGTACTCCAATTCCATTATGGGTTTCTGAAGATTATGAAGAAATTGTTTGTATTGGTTCCGTTGAAGAATTGAAGAAATTATCTGGTACCACTGAAGATATCACTGATTTACACAGAGATAAGATTGACCACATCACCATTCCATCTAAACAAGGTAAGGGTGTTTTAAGAAGAGTTGAAGAAGTCTTTGACTGTTGGTTTGAATCTGGTTCTATGCCTTACGCTTCTCACCATTATCCATTTGAAAACACTGAAAAGTTCGATCAAAAGGTTCCAGCTAACTTTATTTCCGAAGGTTTAGATCAAACAAGAGGTTGGTTCTACACCTTATCTGTTTTAGGTACTCACTTATTTGGTGAAGTTCCATTCAAAAACGTTATCGTTTCTGGTATTGTCTTAGCTGCTGATGGTAGAAAGATGTCTAAATCTTTGAAGAATTACCCAGATCCAAACATTGTTTTGGATGCTTACGGTGCTGATGCTTTAAGATTATACTTGATCAACTCCCCAGTTTTGAAGGCTGAATCCTTGAAGTTCAAGGAAGAAGGTGTAAAAGAAGTTATATCCAAGGTTCTATTACCATGGTGGAATTCTTTCAAGTTCTTGGAAGGTCAAATTTCTTTATTGAAAAAGTCTGAAAACATTGATTTCAAATTTGATCCAACTTTGATCTCTGACAACGTCATGGATAGATGGTTGATGGCTTCTATGCAATCATTAGTTGGTAACATTCACACTGAAATGGCTGCTTACAAATTATACAACGTTGTTCCAAAATTACTAGAATTTATTGATCAATTGACTAACTGGTACATCAGATTCAACAGAAGAAGATTAAAAGGTGAAAATGGTACTGAAGACTGTAAGAAGGCCTTAAACACTTTGTTTGAAGCTTTATTCAGTTTTGTTAGAGCTATGGCTCCATTTACTCCATTCTTATCCGATAACATCTACTTAAGAATGAAGGAATTCATCGGTGATGATGTCTTAGCTTCCTTTGGTGAAGACTACAGATCTGTTCATTTCTTATCTTACCCACAAGTAAGAGAAGAATTATTCGATGAAAAGATTGAAGTTGCTGTTTCTAGAATGCAAACTGTTATTGAATTAGGTAGAAATATCAGAGAAAAGAAATCTATTTCTTTAAAGACTCCATTAAAGAGCTTAGTCATTTTACATGACGATCCAGCTTACTTAAAGGATGTCGATAGTTTAAAGACTTATATTCAAGAAGAATTAAACGTCAGAGATATCATAATCACTAGTGATGAAGAAAAATACAAGGTTGAATACAAGGCCTTTGCTGATTGGCCAACCTTAGGTAAGAAGTTGAAGAAGGATATGAAGAAGGTCAAGGAAGGTTTACCTAAATTAACTTCTGATGAAGTTAAGAGCTACAAAGCCACCGGTGAAGTTGAAGTTTCTGGTATTAAATTAGTTGCTGGTGATTTAACTGTTACTAGAGGTTTACCAGCCACTGAATTAAACGACGGTCAAGATTCTAGAACTTTCCAAGATGTATTGGTTATCATGGATATTAATGTCTATGAAGAATTGAAGACTGAAGGTTTAGCCAGAGAAATCATAAATAGAATTCAAAAATTAAGAAAGAAGGTTGGTTTAGAAGCTACTGATGACGTTGTCGTTCAATACTCTGTTTTGGAAGATAAGATGAACTTTGACAATGTTGTTTCTGAACATTACTCTATGATTACCAAGACTGTTAGATCTGAATTGGAGAAATTGGATGAAACCAAAGAAAACGCCATTGCTGACGAAGATCAAACTATCAATGACACCATCTTCAAGTTAAAGATTTTCACTATTTAAAACGATTTCTATATAAATATACAGATAAAGTAAGAATTTATATTTTTATTTTGTTTTTTTTTTTTTTATTATTATTAACAAAGAACTTAATGGCATTCATAGTGGTTTGAATATTTTCCTCAATCTTTTGGAATATAGAAATGTCTTTTCATTTTGGTTGTCTATTGAATGAATTAGTTGTGGTATAACTGCAGTTTCAACAAAAGAAATGGTTGTTGAGTAATATTTTGGATTTACATTCTTAGTATTTGGTACACTACTGTATGAAGATATTTTGTTTGTATCGTTATTGTCAAAATTAGGCTTTTTTCTTTTCAAATAATTTATGATCTTATTTTTTGTTTGACTCAATTCATAACTGAAATTCTTTTCAGAATAAACGTCAGAGTCAAAACCTGTTGTAGAATCATTTATGCCATCATCATTATCTTTTTGTTTGATTTTTTTCAAAGCTTGGATGTTACCATGTTGTAATGCAAGCTTGAACCACTTATTTGCTTCATTCACATTTCTACTGCAGCCAATTCCCTTTTCATAAAAGTAGCCTAAGGTATACTCTGCATCCAGGTTCCTTAGTAAAGCAGCCTTTTCAGCCCAGAAAAAAGCAAGTTTTAAATTAGGTTCCATAAGATTAGTTATACCTAATAGGTTGAAAAAACTTAGTTTTAATTGTGCATTTGAATCAGGATCAATGCTGCTGCTGGCAATGGTATAATAGTGAATGCTCAACATTATGTTCTGTTTTATGAATTTTTTGTCACTTTTCTCATATATTTGACCTAACTTTGTGTTACTTTTTGTATGACCCATTGAAGATGCATAAAGATATAATGAAACAGCATAATTGATGTCTGGGATTATTATGTCCAAAAATCCCCTTTCATATATTTTTCCCAATTCATAGGCTGCTTCTGCAGAATCATTATCACCCTTTGCAACAGCTCTAGACAACCAGTTAATACCATTTTGCTGGGTCAGTATAGACTTTGATACACCCATTTGTCCTTTAAAGTAAAACAATCCTAGCTTGTGCATACTTTGGGTATGGTTCCTACTAGCCGCAAATTTAAAAAATGTCAAGGCCTTTCTTGAATCTCTATTAACGCCAATACCTTTTTCATAGCAAACAGCTGCTCTGTGAGCACTTGGTGGGTGTCCTTTCTTAGCAGCTGTCTCAAATAAAAGCCTAGATTGTTTTAAATTCATGCACTTCATTGTATCGTTTGAGTAGACATCACCAAGTAAATACTGAGCATCTACATTTCCCTTTATAGTCATCTTTTTGAGGTAGTAACAACCTTCCTTAATAATCTTCTTGCTAATTTTAACATTGTCTTCATAGTTTTCTAGTCCTGTTTTGAGTAAAAAAACTGCAAAATCAAACATCAATGCAGCATCTTTTGTCTTTAGCAGAGTGTCTCTATACATTTCAATTGTTTCTATTTTGGTTTTATGAAGTGATTCTGAGGAAAATGTGTTTTTGTTGTAGGTTTTACTTTTAAAAAATTCATTAAGTTCTTCATTTTTATTTAATATTTTCTTATTTGATGGCAAGACCTCTGTTACTGGTTTGATAGGGCTCAATCTTTTCTTTGATTTTTTGGAAATTGTAGCTGAATTTATGTCAATTTCTGAAACTTTGCTAATCTCATCAATGTCACTCTCCTGATATGTATTTTTTATTGACATCTCAATCTCAACAGTAGGGTGTTCAAGGTTTAAATCTACTTCTTTATCATTTACAGTAAATACATTGTATTTTTTATCTGTGTTAGGTTTATATAATAAAGGGTTTGGTGGAGTATTATTCAAATCATCGGCTTTTTCGACACATAGTAATTCACTTGTTTGTGAATCAATATAAGACAAATGATTTAATTCGTCCATTACAGAAGGATCATCAGGCTCACTACTCGTCACATAATGATCATGAATTTTACCAGCATTTAAATTTCCGGAGCTGGTTTCAGTTGAATTCAAAGAATTTTGATCATCAGAGACTGCAATATTTGAAAAGTTGTTTAAAGGTTTGAATGTACTAAATCTCATATTCTCATTCATAATTTTTCTTTTTTTTTCTTTCTAATTATGAATTGATAAGGATAATGATTTGCTCTTTTAATGGTAAATACTAATAAATTATGAATCGGTCAATTTGATATATAAGTGTATTTATTCTATAATTATGAACGTGGTATAACAAGAAGTATGATGGTGCTTACCATAACATTAACCAAAGGCAGTTAATTAATTATAAAAAAAGCCCATTACGCTGTTTCTTTTTTGTTTTAGAAAAAATTACAGGTCTTAAATACTATGCTTCTTTCAATTACTGAAATAACCTTAGTTTTTGTTCTTTCATTGCTGATTTTGTGTTTATTAATCACTATTCTTACATACATTAAATCGGGCACATTTACATAAGCAGTCTTGAAAAAAAAACGTGATAAATAATGATTTGGTATCTAGTTTATTAAAGTATTAATATATATATTATTCATCTTCTAATTTAGGATCCCCAATACCATCTTGATAAATGGCAAATAGGCACTCACCTTCAGGCAAGCAAGGGGAATCTACAACCTTACAGGCTCTTTGGACACCTTTACTTTTTCTCAAAGATAATCTGGTTGTGGAAGCATGGGCCAAGATGTTACCACCAATTGGCTTTTTAGGATCAGGATTGTACATATTCATTGATCCATCAACAGAAGCAGATACTTGATTAGTGATAACTATGGCTACACCAAATTGATCGGCAATTCTCTGTAGAGATCTTAAAAACTTAGCCAAGTGAGTTTGTCTTGAGGATAACTCACCTCTACCAGCAAAATCAGTTCTATACAAAGCCATAACAGAATCAACAATAATCAAACCAAATCTGGTTTGCGTCATTAACAAAGAAGCTTCAGTTAGTAGTTTTAATTGATGGTCAGTGTTGTATGCTCTGGCATAAGCAACATTGTTTAATGCCAATTCTGGGTCAATGTCATATCTTTTAGCAATCTCAGTCAATCTCTCTGGTCTGAAAGTACCTTCGGTATCAATGTATAAACACTTACCTTCAGCACCTCCATAATTTAATGGCAATTGACAAGTGATGGCTAAGGTATGACACAATTGAGACTTACCTGTTCTGAATTCACCATACAACTCGGTGATAGCACCTGTTTCAATACCACCACCCAATAAAGCATCTAAATTTTGAGAACCGGTGGTTATAGTCAATAATTGCTCTCTGGCTTTTTTGAAATCTGAAGCTGTGGTAAAACCTAAATTTACGTACTTTGAGGCTTCTTGTAATAAGTAATCAGCCTTCAAATCAGAAATCCCTTTGACTTCTAATAAATCTTTTTTGATAGCATAAGCAATAGATTCAACTGTATGGTAGCCTGATTCTCTCAAGTTTATCAAGTCATTCTTCGAAATTCTACCTCCTAATAGTTTGTCTAGTTGGGTAAAGTTAGAAGGAGCGATGTATTCTTCTTCTTGTTCATTCTCCTCGTAGTCATTGTTTTTAACATCAGTTTCTTGCATATCGATATCTTCATTTTCGTCATTGACTTCTTGTGTTCTAATGTTTTGTTTCAAACTTGAGTCTTGTTGAGATCCCTCTGGATGTTGGCTATCATCAACATATTCTCCTACGTTTCCGTTTTTAGCTGCCATTTGTAGATATGTTCTTAATAAAGTTAATTCTTCTTTCGTATGGCAAGATGTATTCTTGGGCTTTAACTTGATGCTCTATTTTCTATAATTGTTTAAATAAAGAGAAGTAATAGCTGCTTTAAATGTGTTAGAACAAAAGTGTTAAGAGAATTTACTTAAAACTCGCAAATGGTAAAGTTAATACTTTCGTGTATCGATTGATGCCTATTGGTGACGAAAGAGGCTTGATTTCTCAAAAAAAAAGTGTGAATCCGAGACAAAGCGTTGATTGCGCCCGTTTGGTCGGATTTTGGAACGCGTTTGTTTACACTATATCACGTGCGCGTCTAAATGCTGTGATATCGGAGTTAAGTGTGTTTTGAGCATGATTATCCTATGATCGGAGTTAAGGCTTACATCCGATATTTTGTAAAAATATCGGACTTAAAAACACACCACCCCCTGCTATATCCGATTTCCACAATCACCGTGGTTTCGTTCGTTTTTTTTTTTTTCTTCTAAACTCGCTTCTACACACTCGTGGGTGGCAAAATACGCTAAGTAATAATGTAACTAAAAAGAGAGCATAGATCTAACTTGATATTAATAGCAAAGCCCAAGTATTAAACTATACGTAAAAAGCTCACCATATATAAATAATGTCACAACAAGATCCAAGTACTATCAATGGAGGTATCGTAGTAGCAATGACTGGTAAAGACTGTGTTGCCATTGCCTGTGATTTAAGATTAGGTTCCCAATCATTAGGTGTTGCGAATAACTTTGAAAAGATTCATCAATACGGTAAAACTTTTATTGGATTTACTGGTCTAGCAACAGATACTCTTACATTATCTGCAGAACTTAAATATCAACACAATCTATACAAACTTAAAGAAAATAGAGGTATACAACCGGAGATCTTTGCCAATCTAATAAGTCATAAACTGTATGAAAAGAGATTCGGTCCATATTTCTCCACACCTGTTGTTGCTGGTATAAGTGACGAATCAGGTGAACCATACGTTGCCGGATTTGATTGTATTGGTTGTATAGATGCCGCCAAGGATTTCATAGTTTCAGGTACTGCTTCTGATCAATTGTTTGGTATGTGTGAAGCTTTATATGAACCAAATTTGGAAGCAGATGATCTATTTGAGACCATTTCTCAAGCACTATTGAATGCTGCTGACAGAGACGCTATCTCTGGTTGGGGTGCTGCTGTATACATGATTACCAAAGATAAAGTAACAAAGACATATTTGAAGTCTAGACAAGATTAGTATTTACTACATGTGATATATAAATAAACCTTAAATGTTCTATTTTGATAAGTTTTCTTTTTATTTTTTTTGAAGCCTGAGAATAGGTACCTAAGTTTTGGCATTAGATTTTGGTTTAAAAACTAATTATTGCATTATCATGTTTTATAACAGGTTTTATCCAATTAAAAAAAAAAACAAATATATATATAAAAGACCTGAACTTCCTACTGTTCGTTATGGTGCTTTGCTTTCATTCTTGATGAGTATTTACATGGTGCGTTCTTCAAAGCAGCGTATTATTGCTTAGAGGTCTTTTCCGAAGCTAACTTGGCATCTCTTTCTTTGATCTTTTCAAATAATAAAGTCTTCAAGTACTCTCCTTCACCAAATTCTTCCTCCTTCATCTTGTTTACTATTTCTTGTCTTTTCATACTAATTTCCTTAGACTTTTTCGAACGAGATTTCACATCAGCAATTCTTGCATCGTGTAAACATCTTGACAAATATTCTTTTTCTGTATTACAAACTCCAATAGCTTGTTCTAGAAAACTTCTTTGATGGCATTCGTTTAATGCTTGGATAAGTTCATAACAAGAAACAAATCTTTCACCTTCTAAATGTGGATGCATTTTGTAATTATTAAGTGTGATATATGGTTTCCTCTTACATTCTTCCTTAGTAAGCTCTATACTTCGTATGATTATATAGCTTTAGGACGAAAAGGAGACAGTGAAAAATTTGTTGAATCCGGGGGGTTATTGAGTGTCTTATATCCGACAGAATCGTCGATGATTTTTTCCTTGTTTGCTGTTTCTACAGATTTAACTAGCTTCATATGATGGTTTATGGAGGAGTATAGGCCCGAAACACCATAGATACTAGTATCCCAGACTGTAAAGAATGTGGAATCCTTTCAATTTGAATAAAAATAAACCGTTAAATGACGGTGTAAAAGACATAGTCGATGTAGAGCAAGTACCATTACCACCTAAAAAATCACTCGACGAAATAACCACAGAATATAAAGAAAGAAGAAAACAGCAAATGCTTAGGTTTATGGCCACCTCAGTGTTTACTCTTGTTATTGCAAGATACACATACACGAGTATCCAGGCTAGAAAGTATGTACCAAAGTTATTCGAAGGTAATCAAAAAATTCCGATTTCCGCATACAAAACTGAATCCATGTCTGCTTTGGGGTTGGGGACAGGGTTAGCACTGGGTAGTTTCGGTATGATGGTCACAGGTACTTGTTGGTGTGGTGACATACTAAATGCTCAAGAATTTTCTTATAAAATTAGAAGACTTTTGTTAGGTGAAGAAGGTGCTAAAAAATTGGAAAAGAAGCATGCCCAAATGATGAGCCTTGAAGATGATGACTATAAGGAGTTGCAAGAAGCAATTAGTGGTGACGAATAAGCTGCAATCTCTTTCTTTGATATTGGAGACCAAATGCTGTAAATAGATATTATATAAACCTTTCACCTTTGATATTCCTAACTAAATTCAGTACTGTTTATATGGCTACGCGAGCGTTTAGACTGAAAAGTTTTTATGTCCGAAACGTAAAGATAATCATCTGTCTATTTGTTTTGAATAATCAAAACTGATTTTTTTAAAAATAAAACCTATCATAATTACAACCCAAATACAACATAACATGTCAGAAGATAACGTTTCAAATGACTTTTCTAGAAACTCTAGTAATAGTCATTTGATCAAACAAAAAATGGCTACAACATCTATATACAAAAACAATCACGCAGGAAGTTCATCTTCCAGGCTGAAACTGAATATTGAAATATCTAATGGTGCGAATAGCAACAAAATCGACAATAGAAGTGCATATTCAGTTAATTCAGCAAATGAGGACCCATCAGTTCATAAAAAAAAACGAGACTCTTTGATTTTATCTACCTACTTTGTTCCCACAAGAAATCGAACATCAAGTTTTACGCCTGTCGAAAGAAATCCAAACAATAGAGTCAGCAGTAATTGCTTAGCTTCAACAACATCACCAACTAGTCCAGCTCAAAGTTTGCATTTGAATTCAAGTGATAGTTTGATTAGAGCATCATCGAATCATCAGGAAGGAAATAAAATTTTGAGTAATATAGAAACGAAATCAAATATGTTTAATACCTTCAATATAAACTTTACCAAAAAGATCAAACAAGAGGATAGTAATGCTTCTCTGAACTCTGAAATTTTATCTCCTAGAACAGCTAATTCAAAAAAGATATTTTTCAAATCAAGAAGGAACACAGCTGTTAACAGCAAAGAGGAAGATAGTACTGATATAGAAGATAGCCATCATTATGATTCACTCAATAGAAAAGATAGTATTGATTCGTTTATAGATGTCAAAGAAGAAAGAGAAAGGCTAGCTTTTAAGCAAAGCTTGACTTCAAGTTTGAACAAATTGATAAGAAGTTTGAACAAACAGTATGAACAACAAGATGAGTTTCAGAGAATTTTGAATGATACTGATAAACACATAATGCAGGGAAGCTACACAAGTGAGCATATAAATCAATACTCCAAAAGACTCAAAGCTAATACTCACATACAGCAAACTATGGTAAATATAAAAAAATTGGAAAAGGAAATTGATGATATCAAACAGAAACTTGAGGACTTGAATAGCAATAAAAGATCTATAACAGAACCTCACTCTGCTGAAATGACAGATAAAAACAACTTATTAAATCATAGAAGAAGTGAAAGCTATTTGCTTTCTTCAGGAAAGCAAGATGATCATTCAGCAATGTTCTTAACTCCTATACAACCGGCAACTACTATGTTTAAAGACATTAATCCTTTATCTCCTATCACTGATAATTCCAAGTTCAATGCTATTTTGAACGAAAAAAAGGACAGTATATCTAATTCTTTAAAACATGATACAGCAAATGAAGCTGATACATGGGAAATCAGTGATTGTTTGCAAAGTTTGCAAGAAAAGACTTTGGACTCCGACTTTATATTAGAAAAATCAAACAGACTTGTGGAGCTTTTGAAAAAGTCTCCTAAATTAAAAGATGAGTTAGTGGCTTATGCATATATAGCAGCTGTCCAGAACATGGTATTAAGTGATAATAGTAAGATAATTGCAGCAGGATACAGAACTTGTAGATACTATTTTTGCTCTCCTGGTAGTTTTTCTAATAATAATTTGAAGTTGTGGGATAAAAGTAAGATTGAACTATCATTGATTAAAACCCTAACCAAAACACCTCTTAAGGAAACTGTTATGGAATTGGAACAAGCTTTAAAGCTTATTAGAGGAGTGATGGAAACTAGTAAAACGGCATCCTTAGGTATTATCCAAGCATTAATCTCTCAACTGGAGAATTCTTCAATTGTTGAAGACTCCATGGGCACAGAGACCATAATTTTTGTCGATCATGAAATTATGAATAAAACCTCAATAGTTGATCCTAGTATTGAGTTACTATTAGAAATGTGTTACTTGGCACCAAAGAATATTGTTCAAACAAAATGCAATCGATTGCTTGAAAAGATAGCAATTGTTCATAAAAACTACGAGATATCAAAAATTATTATCAATACAATTTTAAACTTATTAACAATGCACGAAACGAGAGGACATTATTTGAATTACTTTTCTTTTCAATTTTTGTTTGAAACATTTACAAGTGTAATCGATAATTCACATGAAACTTCAATATCTAAATCTTTAATTGAAAAATGTATAAAATTATTAAGTGTGGTCATGAAGTCATTTACTGGGTTGATGGTTTTTGCATCAAACGGGTTTAATCAAGTAAGAGAACTGGTACAATTTGTCAAAATTCCATTTTTATTGCCGTACTTAGTCGATTTGTTTTTAGATGTTTTAAACATTTACCCAATAAACAAGCATGGCAACGATATGACATTTTTTGGAATTAAGAGAAGAGAACAAGAATTGCACGTTCTTTCTCAGTACAAAGCACTGCTTTGTAAAGCATTTATTGAATGTCACTTGAATTATAACATTAAAACAGCATTAGCGACTATATCCTTAAAACCAGAGCACATTCAAAAGTGCCAATTCTTAATAACAGAATTTAACAAATTATGTTCAGAATATTTCAATGATTCAGTATTTCAAAATCTAGTTGAATACGTTGAAGATCCTTTTGAAAAACAAGACAGACTCTCAAAGGAAAGCAATTCCTTTGTTAGTACTATCATTGCATATTCACAAGGTGTCAGTATGGCTTATAATATGAACAAAAATGAGGATAGTTTTGCTTTTTTGCAGTTTGTCAGAATATCATCTTCAGCACAAATTGAAATGGATTTGATGAAGAAAATTGATGATACTTCCTTTAAAAACTTGATAGACAGGACTGGAGTTTTATTTTTCAAGAATTATACTCAATGGGATTGGTCTTTGTTACTAGTTATTTGTAGAAGTATGCTCAAGACAAACAAAAGAATTGAAGAATTAAATAGAAACACCAAGTTTATTAGAAGATTGATTGTATTTTATAGACCTTATAGATTTAGATTCTCAGGTATTTACATCAAAGATTTTAAAAATCCTGATTTGATCATTGATGTTGGATGTGCATTCTTTAGAGCTCTTTGTGAAACTAAGTCAGGACTTAAAATTTTTAACGAAGATTTAAAGTTTTTTCCTCAAATTATTAACTCTTTTTACAAATTGTTTGAAGGTATACAAGATGAAAATGTGTTTATTGCTAAATCATTGAAAAATACTATGTCCTCAGGTTATGTCAAATTGTTGTGCAGCTTGACTTCTTCATCAAATGGTGTAAGTTTATTAAATAAATGGAATATCTTCAGTATCATTTATAAGCTCTTTCAATTTAGAACGGAAGAATATGAGTACCTGCTATGTTTGTTTTTAAGAGAACTTAGCTTATGGAATTCCCCACATAGCCTTTTGATTTTGCAAAAAGCTATGGTTTGTGAATCCACAACTGTTAAAAGATTAGCTACAGATATGATTGGGTATCATTTAGGAATTCTAAGAAAACCTGATGTGCCTTTTGCATTCAATAAATTGTTCAAAAGTGAACTAACAAGTATTGATGAACGAATGCATGTTAATAAAGTAAGCTCTTTAACAATAGAAAAAGAACTTGATTTGTTAGATATTTTAATAAGACAGCTCTACGATATATCGCCATCTGTTGTTGCAGCAGCCGATAAAATCTTATACTCTTATTCATTAAACGAATACAATAATCCAATTTCACTGACTAAACATAGCTTTAAAAGGGACATTTCACTAATAATAAATCTTATTGAGCCAATGATTGACCAATTGATTATGCTGAACTCGCCCTTATTGTATCTAGCTTTAACAAACAAAGAAGGTTTTGAAATCTTGAATAATAAAGGCTACTTGGAAAGTGAAAGACAAAAATGGCTAATGTTTAAAAATGAAGAATATAATAACTTGATGAAGCAAATATTTTATGAATCCTTAAATTTTGTGTCATTTGAAGATATGCCTGTTCATTTATACAAAACTTTGGCTTCTACTGAATCTGGTATCAGATACATTATATCTAAAGGAGATTTTGATGGGTTTTTGCAAACAATTAACAACTTTGTCAAGAATATTGAATCGGAAAATGTTTACAACACGCAAAATGTTTTAAAAGTTGAGAGTGCTGTATGGTGTGTAGGTTTTATAGGATCTACTGACTTAGGCATTAATTTGGTTGAATCATCTGAATTGATTTTAGATTTAATCAAAATTTCCATGACTGCTAAGAATGTGTCGCTGAAGTTTACTTGTTTGTTTGCTTTAGGATTTATTTCTAGCACCACAACTGGTAGTGAATTGATTGACAGCTTTAATTGGACTTGCTCTGCTGATGCCAATGGTAAACCTAGAGGTGTATGTGTTCCTAATGATTTTGATAACTTTTTTGTATTTCCTGAATTATTATCAAATAACGGGGGTTTCAAATCTAATGAATACCAATCGGTAAATTCAAAAGAAACCCCTATATATTTTGATAATGTGTATGAAAATGAAGACAATATGCAATCTTCCAATGAATACCAAAGCACTGCTACAAAAGATGTTGAGATTTTATCAAATAATGGATTCAAGTCCAAAGGGGTAGAGTTTACTTCTAGCAGTGAAGAACTTCAAGAGCCTGTAATTAACTTCTATGGATACAATGAAAAATCAAACAGTTCTTCATTGAGTTTATTGTCTAGACAGCCAAATTTGATGAATCATAAGAATAAATCAGCAGGTCAACTAAAAAACGAGTTCTATCCTGATAGTTCCTCTTCAGATATAGCATCTTTTACAACCGATAACGAAAGTTTGTCTTTCAATCCAAATAACGAAGCTGCAGTCGATAGCACTCCGATTGAAACAAAATTTGGTAATGAAGTAGGTAATATATCTGTACCTGTTGAAAAGTTTAATATTGAAGTTGTTTCGCCAGAAGAAAGATCTGCATCTTTTAAAAAAAACAACGAGTTTGCTGCCAACGATTTGTACAATGACTTACCCAATATGACATTAAATATGGACTTGGACAGCTTATTGTTTATGAGAAAGATTATAGAGGAGCCAACTCTTTTGAATGATGAAAACTATGAAACAGAGCTTGAGTTACAAAAACAAGAAAATATGATACAGTCGTTGAACGACTTTAGGTTTAAGAATAATCCATATTTGAATAACAGAAAGGCATTTGTAACTGCGTTGAGCAAAACTAAAAATTTTAACGAGCAAAATGAACTGATGATGCAAAAAATATCTCTTTTAGTCTCTCAACTTAACAGTCACCTTCTGCTGAACGAATCCAGAAGAGAGTTGATGAGCTACTATAAAGATGTAAGATTAAGAGAGTTCTTTTTGAATTCAGATATAGTCAATAAAGTTATTGATTTCATGGCTATTTACAAATACTCTTTTCAGGTTCGAAAGTTTTTATGTGACTTATTTTTGAGTAACAAGAGCATTGAGATGGTTATGAAAAGGGATTCAACCAAGATTAAGTACTATGAAATGTAAGTAGAGTAGTATAAATGATTGCATTTATGGAAGTGCAGTCACGAGACCTACTTTGTTGTCTTCCTTTAAGCATTTATTACTCTGCGGAGATAACTTACATTTTTTTTCACCCCGTACGCACTAAAATAGTGGCAAATATGATAATCGTAGAACACTACAAAACTAAGACATTTTTATATAAGGAATAAACGGTATTAAATTACCAAAATAAGGTTTAAAAGACAAATTAAACTATATATATATTAACTATATAAGCAGTATAAAAATGGCTGGTTTTAAAAGTTTTTCCGATCTACTTAGAGAAAATGGTGATGATAAAGAAGACAGAAACACATTTGCAGGAGGTGAAACATCAGGTTTGGAAATCCAAGACCCTAAGAAGCAAAGAGAGCAGTTATTGAAGCAGCTAAAAGAGAGATCTGAAAATGAACAAGATGAAAATTCCAAATCCATTTTACAAAAGCTTTTAGAAAAAGCTGAGCAAGCAGGCTCCATGGATGATATGGATGAATCTGAAGATGAACTTTCACAAGAACAAAATTTCGGTGGTAGTGGTCAAAGATTAGGTGGTATTACCGATCCAACTGTACAATCTGCATCATCTGATGGGGAAAGAGCTTCGAATTCAATTTTGCAAAAAAAATCAGGCAAGGTTAATAGAGAAATCACCTTTTGGGCGGATGGATTCACATTGGGCCATGATCCAACAGGGAAATTATACAGATATGACGATGAAACAAATGCACATTATTTGAAAGAGTTAGATCAAGGTAGAGCACCATTGAGTTTATTGGATGTTGAAATAGGACAACGTGTTGATGTGACTGTTAAGAAAAATACTGATCAAAAATATGTCAAACCTAAAACAGTTGGTGGTTTTGAAGGACAAGGTTCCAGACTAGGATCAGAAATTCCTAGTGAGCTTCCTGATATGGTAGAAATTCCCAAAGCAACAAAACCTTTAGATGAAGATGAAATAGCTAGACGAAAAAAAACCACAGATGATGAAACGAAATTACAAATAAGATACGCTAATGGCTCAAAAGAGGTGTATATCTGTTCAGTGAAGACTTCAATTCGTGATCTATATAACTATGTCAAACAAGGTGGTAAATTCAACACACCAGTTGACCAAGCATTCACAATCAATCATGTTTTCCCATTAAAGCCATTGATTGATCTTGACAAAACTTTGGAAGACGAAGGCCTTAAAAACTCTGCTGTTGTGCAAAGATGGGTTTTATAAGTTGAACAAAAGAAAAAAAAAACAGCTATTAAAAATAAAATAAAAAAGGTTCTGATATTATATATTAAACATGCAAATTAATACAACTTCAATCCACCTGTTATTTGATCTAGTACTGATTTAGGGGCTGGACCAATACCAATCACAGTTACGGTGCCTGGATCGACTTGTGTTCTGCCGGCATCACGTATTGGACAAGCCATAACACCAAGTTCCTTGGCTTTCATCCAAAGTTCTTGTAGATGGTCCTCATTTTCTATTTGCAGGGTTATCTTAGCTTGTCCTCTGTACAGCCATTTGTCAATAATTTTCATACCTTGAATTGATTGAGATAGGGATCTGAAACAGGCTAGAGTAGCATGACATGATTGTGCTACTGTCTTACCTTTAGTCATTTTCAAGTCTTTTCTTATACAGATGGCTAGTCTAACTTCGTCATTCAGTTTCGAGAATTGATTGTATTGGTCAGACATGAATTCATCCACAGATTCCATATCAGATTCTTCATCGGAATCAGAATCATCATTTATGACTTGTTTAGGTTCAATTTTTTCACAAGACGTCCAATTTTTGGCGTAAGTGACACCTAGAATAAAACATGATACAGCTGTAGCAGCTAATGTTCCAATATTTTTCATTTTGTATGGTTAATGCTGTTAAATAGTTTCAATATTATTGAAGAGTGAAAAAAAAAAACGTAAACTTCCCGATTAGGCAATTAAGGCTTTCATCGTCAAATTGTTCATAATTCATGCCTTTGAAGAGTCTTTAATCAATTGCCAAAGTTGAACCACGAGTGAAGCCCCACTTGGAAAGTCATACTTAAGACTATTTTCAAGATTGACATGTAAACGTAAAGCAATTAAATTCATATCTTTGAAATTGGAATTGACCTGTGGATTGAGTTGATAATGCTTTCCTATATATAACCTTTTTATTTTTTTGAGTACTGGCAATGTTGTCTTTATAAATCACTGAATGAAACAACTCTGTTTATTAATTAACAACGTGGATTCAACAGCAAACAAAAAAAAATTAGTGTTTTCGTTAATTTATATATCAAGCTAAACAATCAAGTTGAAATCAACAAGATACCCTTACTTATCTTCACCTACAATGTTCTTCCAGTATTCTTCAGCTTTCAAAATGGTATTGTTGTTACTCAACATCTTATTTATAGTTTCAATGTATTCATCATATTCATCAGAATCAAATACAATACCACCACCAGCTTGTAAATAAGCGGTATCGTCTTTGTATACCATGGTTCTTAAAGCAATACATGTATCCATGGTCTTACCGTCATAGGCCCAGTGACCAACAGCACCAGCATAAACACCTCTCTTTTCGTTTTCCAATTGATTAATGATAGTCATGGCTTTGACCTTTGGAGCTCCTGAAACCGTACCTGCAGGAAAAATAGATCTAAAGGCATCAAATCTTGTTTTTCCTTCTCTCAAAGTACCTGAAACCTCAGAAACCAAGTGTTGGACATGAGAAAACTTTTGAACGGTCAATAATTTGTCTACAGATGTGGTTTTACCATCACAAACTCTGTTTATATCATTTCTGGCCAAGTCCACAAGCATAACGTGTTCAGATCTATCTTTTAATGAAGACAACAGCTCATTTGCCAAAGCTTCGTCTTCTTCTAAAGTTTTACCTCTTTTGATGGTACCTGCAATAGGATGGGTTATGACTTTCTTCTTGTTATCCATCTTCACCAAAAGTTCTGGAGAAGCACCAATAACTTGGAAATCAACCATATCAATGTAAAACATGTAAGGAGAAGGATTGACAGTTCTCAGTTGCTTGTAGATATTAAATGGATGTAGACTTGTTGGTCTAGCAATTCTTTGGGAAGGAACAGCTTGGATAATGTCACCTTTTTTAATGTGCTCTTTCAATTTAGTAACGTGTGCTTCATAACCTTCTTGGCCTATGTTAGAAGTGAAAGTTTGACCCATCTTGATTGGTGGTTGCAAAGGCTCAAACTTTTCAGAATCTTCTTGATTTAAAACATCAACAATTTCTTGGATTTTATTGGATGCTCTTTCATATTCTTTTAGCAAAATATCATCACTCTTCAAGAAATCAGTATTTTCAAATCTCATGTTGCTTATAACTTGAAATCTTTGGAAAACATGGTCGTAAGCAACAATTTCATCAAACATCATCATAGCGGATTCCGGTAAGTTCAAGCTATTCTTAGGTTCAAAGCCTTCGGTTTGTGTTTTAGGTTCAAAGTATTTAATACAATCATAAGAGATGTAACCTAAACACCCACCACTAAGCTTTGGTATACCTGGAATATTTTCAGCTTGTCTGTATAAAGACATTTCTTTTTCTAACAATTCCAAAGGATCAAGTTCGCCATATTCCATATTTGGACCAGTGTAGAAAACTTTTCTAGGATTGACACCTATGAATGAATATCTATCTATCTCGTTACCATTTTTACAGGATTCGAACAAAACAGAAGGGTTTCTTGATTTATCATTAATTTTGCTTAGTTTTAAGTAAGCATGGTATGGAGTAGAGTTCTTGGATGTTGTAGCTGGAACATATGTGAATATAGGGTATACATTGGTATCTTTAGTATTTTCAACTATGCAATCCTTAATGGTTGCAAAGGTAGGTTGAACATCAATTTTCATTTTTTTTGTTTTGTTTTACTCTTTTTTTTTTTTGAGTTATCTACAACAAGATGTATGGTGTTTTATTTTTAAATTGCTTTCTATTTGATGGATTATAATTCTTCATAGTAATAGAGGTATTACTTGAAATTTTAATAAAGAAAAATTTTTTTTTCTTTGCTTAAAAGCGATTGAGTCATCTATCGGCAAGTTTATCACGTGCCTGTTTTTTGTATGGCATATTATGCCATATTTCGGATATAAGAAACAACAAAATAACGTATAGGTCACGTGTATAAAAAGTTAAATCCTACATCACGTGTGTGGGCAATTATCAATGCTTTTAAAATGCTTGAATGTAGAAGCAATAATGTATATGTACACATATATAACCTAATTATTAATTGTTTGTTTATTTTATTTACTTTTTTTTTAGATAAAAACAAAGCTATTTCAAGCTCATTGTATGTCCAAAACCAATGATTTGTAATCTCGTATATTCTTCTTTGTATCATCATCTGCATCTTCATTGATCTTGTCAAAATCTAAATCACAGTATTTTTTTGTCTGTTCTATCATTTCCTCTATAGTGTACTCCTTCACCATTTGTTCGTCATCTTGCAATTCTTCATAAGTAGATATAAGAGACATTATTTTGTTTAAAAACCTTGTTTGATCTTTCTCCAAATTCTTCTGTATTTTTCCTAGTCTCAAGTTATGTGTTTGCGTTAAAGTCAAAAGTTTCTGTAGATCATCGATTGTTTTTTCTTCTATAGGTTCTGTGTTTTTAGTATCTACGGGTTTGTTAACCTTGTCGTTTACTGTGGTGTTATTAGTAGCGTGCATGATATAAAGTCTTGTATGGTTTGGATTAAAGAGTTGAGTTAATGTATTCAAAAAATCATAATATTCATAGGGATATTATAAAGCTGTATTTCATTTCGGGTAAGAAAAAAAAATGCAACGACTTATTGAAATGAAGCTAGAGAACCAAGACACACACACTAATCATTAGTATGACATTCAAGAACAAGCTTATGGATATAGGGTTGAACCTTATAGATAAACAATTTCAAGGAATTTATCATGGAAAAAAAATACATCCTTGCGATATTAAAAATGTTATTAACAAGATGATTGAAAACGATGTTTCAAGATGTATGTTGACCTCGTCTTCCATACAAGACTACCATGACAACTCTAAAATTTGTGAAGATTACAAGGATATGATACCAAATATAGGCTATACTGTGGGTATTCATCCATGTTCCTCAGCTGAAATGATGAATGGTAAAGATATAGATTTCGAGAAGTTTAGTGTACTTGAAGGTATATGGAAGGACTTGCTGAAAACAAAGAATCGGTTTTTCATGGCGTTTGGAGAATTTGGTTTGGATTATGACAGATTAGAATACGCCGATAAAGAAACACAACAAAAGGTTTTTGAAAAACAACTAGAAATTATATCAAAACTTACTGTTGATTTGGACCATAAACCTCCTGTGTTTTTCTTACACATGAGAAGCTGCAACGATGATCTTTTAACCACTCTGGACAAATATGAATTCCACAAAGAACAAAAATTTATAGTGCATTCATTCACTGATTCATTGAAGCTCATGGACGAAATTATAGCAAGAAAAAATTACTTCATTTCTTTCAATAACTGCTCTTTGAGGACCGAAGAAGGCTTGCAAAATTTGAAACATTGTCCATTAGATAAACTCTTCTTAGAAACTGATGCTCCTTGGTGTGGAATTAGAAAAACTCACCCATCATATCCGCTGTTGGTTGAAGCTTTGGAAGAGCATAAAGATAATATTCAGTACAAACAATTGGACTATACTGTATTGAAAAAAAAGAAAATTCCTTTATGGTTTGAACAAAACGGGTTGGACAAGGATGATTATTTGATTGGTGATAGACATGAGCCTTGTGAACTTTGGAAAGTTTACTTGCTGGTTAGTAAATTAAAAAATAGCAGTTACGAAGAAATAGTAAATAAAGTTTGGGATAATTGCCAAAACACATTCACTCCTATGTGAATAATTAATAGATAAAATTGAAAGAAAAAAAACAACATAAACAACCATGAAGTAAAAACAATATCATTACATTTTCATAAATACCGATTAATTATTGCGAAATTATTTATTAAATTTATACTATGTTTTTTTTTTTAATTTATTTTTTACTTTTATTTTTATCATTAATTAATGTTTTCAACATCACCATCATTGGCATTAGGCTCTTCATCCATGTTGACATCTTCCTGTTCCAATTCTTCAATTTCTTCATCAGTACCAGCTGTTCCATTTGTTAATCCTAAAGCTTTGAATAAATCACCTTTGATGTATGACATGCCGTTTTGGTCAGAAGTTAAATCTTGACCACCCAACTTCAAAATCTGACTCAAAGGAACTTTAATGACTTTTTCGTTTGGATTACGTCCAGAACCATTGGAGCCTTGTGATTGAGATGATAGTTGACCCATTTGTCTATGAAGGCCTCCTTTTCCTTTGTTACCTCTGTCTAAACCTCTGTCATTTTCTTCCATATCTTCATCTTCATCTTCGTTGGGTTCCTCGCTGGTGGCATCAAAGGTAATTTTACCGCTTTTTCTAGTAACAGCAAATTCTTCACCTTCAATAAATTGATAGTAGTTGAATATTTTCTTTCTGTAGTCTATAAAGTTAGCATCATCAGCTAATTTGATATCCTTGGCTATTATTCTCTTCTTCCATTCAGCCAAAGTTTCGTTATCTTTTAATAAGGCAACAACCATCATAGTCATGTTATCACAACCAATTCCGTGACCACCAGCATCTGGAGAGCAACAAACATCAACAATTATAGAAGATATTTCAGCTAAAGAAAATTCCTTGTCAGCAGGGAATTGTTGAATGGCATAGTATATTAAGTTTACACATTCTTGGGAACTCAAACAATCCCAAATACCATCACAGGCTAAAATTACAAAGTCATCAAATTCTAAATCAATGTCATGACAAATAATATCAGGAACAACAGTAACAGTTTGTTCTTCAGGAGGTAGGTTGGAGTTCTTGAATTCAAAGTCACCAATAGCTCTTGATAAGGCTAAGTTACCATTAACTCTGCCGGATTCAACAAAACCACCAGATTGCACAATTCTGGTCTTTTCTCCACTGTTGACAGGTTTATGATCAAAGGACAAGTTTTTGGCAACACCGCTGATTCCTAAAACAGTTCTGGAGTCACCGGAGTTGGCACAGTACATGATTTGTTCTTTAGGATCAATAAGCAGACTTGTGGCAGTACAACCGGAATGGTCTAATTGTGTGTATTTATCTTCAAGTAATTCTTCATCAGCAGTTAAAAATGCTTTAGTTAAACAATCTGGCAATTCAATCTTCTTTTCATCTAAGTTGGTCTTTTCTTGGTCGATAATAGTGGCTAAAATTCTACCAACATTTCCACCACTGAATTGAGCAACAAAATCACCACCATGACCATCAAAGACAGCATAAAAGGCTAATTGTTTCAAGTATTCTTTGTTTTCATCTGACATATTTGAGATAATCAACTTGGCTGTTTCTGTGTGAATTTCATCGTGTAATAAACATTCTAATAAAGATGGCAAGGTGATATGTTCATCTTCCATGGTTGTTCTCCAACCTTGCATGGAACAGATACCAAAACTGGAACTGGCACCATTGCTTTCTTCTTTTTGTTTTATAGTGTAAGGGTGAGATAGAATTTGACCCATTGTTATGTTTTATAATTATTGGCTTTGAATAAGAAGTTAAAGCTATATTTTTGCTATGAATAGTAGAAAAGAAGGGGAAAAAATATGTCTGTGTTATAATCTTTTCTGGTTTTATTCTTTATATCAAAACTAAAAATGCTATAGAATGATTTTTTTGAAAGTATGGATTATGTAATATCTACTGCTATAAAGGTATTCTTTCTTTTTCAATCAGTATACTGCTGTGTTAACAAGGGTGTTACTAATGTAAAAAAAAGGTTGTTTGGTGTTCTACCTCAAATATGAACAACATAAAAAATCCCTCTCTTAAGGAAACAAGAAAATTTAAGGATTATCAGCATAGATAAAAATAAACACAAGGGAAACACTCACACCCATGACGTCGAACCATGCTGTGAGTTTTTTTTTTCACTCATTTATGGAAAAAAAATTTTCTTCTTGTAAGAATTGCCTAATCGGGAAGGACATCTACGTAAAGGGTTAACCGCGTTTTTGATTTTTTTTTTTGCGGGGTTTAAACACCTTTCTAAATAGAAATATAGCGGATATAAGGGGTTTATCCACAGTTAAGAAACAGTGGTATCAGTGGGCGAGTGAATAGCAGTGGATTAGTATGAGGGTATTGAATATTAGGAGGTTGTTAAATATTAGTAGGGTGTTGAATACTAGTAGGGT
>ERZ794949.170-NODE-170-length-24947-cov-20.403624_pt1 | contig 24947 bp, 27 predicted proteins | sample MGYA00511363_ERZ794949 | MGnify/ENA primary metagenome ERZ794949 (study PRJEB30137, sample SAMN04331402) | food metagenome | isolation source: T1 must sample point D1 replicate B | place: Australia: South Australia ...
TTTCGGGTTCCTTTTTGCTTAGCCTAATTTTTGTTTGATTATATTTACTTCATCCTGATTTGGAGATCTACGCATGCTCTTAATGTCATGCAACTCTTCTACACTAAAATGTAGGTTATAAGCCAATAATGTATCTGGGATATCATTATTTTTCTGATAAGTAACAATTTCTTCAGCAATCTTATTCAATTTACGATTCATAAGAACCCTCCTAACAAAATCCATCCGACAATTACATTATAACTTATTTTAGTATAAGTAGAAAAATAAAGTCTAAAAAATTAGGATAATTTGGATAGCAATAAGTACGACTATCAAAATTAGGTAGTCAGTGGTTTTAATTGTTATTTTTTTAAAATGGGTTCTGCTACTTCCTTCAACAAATAAATGCGAATTCATTCCTTGGGCTAGTAGGGTGGACCAGTTCATCGCAGCCAGGATTGACTTGAAGTAAAGGGTAGGTGAAACATACGATAAGTGTACGTTTCTCATTTTAGCAGCTAACTTGATATCAATAATTTCTTGTTTGATAGTTTCAATCAAGTTAAAGGCTCCCATGACTCCGTAGGCAAACTTGCTGGGTACGCGAAAGTTTTGTTCTAGACTTCCAGCCAAATCCTCGATGGATGTTTTACAAGTGTAGGTGCCACCAAGGGTGACAAACGCATATAGACGTGTTACCAATAAGATACCATATTGATAATTACCATTAATCTTTTGAGCGAAATAAATTCCGATCGCAGGAATTAATGTAACGAATAATAAGTATATAATTCGCTTGAAAGAAGCGAAAAAGATTAGATAAATTAGACTAACGATAAAAATAACTAGATTTAGTCTAACTGATGTTGTAAATGAGATTTCCAGTGCAATCACTAACATCATCAGTAGTTTTAATACGGGATTCATTAAAAGGCCTCCTGATAAGATAGTTTGTGATTATCAAAGGCTAAATGGTAATCAATTAAGTTTTCTAGACCATGTGTTTGGTGAGATATAAGTAATTGAGTTTGACCATTTTGTTTTGCTTGATTCAATAAATCAACAACCACGGCAATATATTCAATGTTGATACCATTAAAAGGTTCGTCTAAAAGAAGAAGTGAGTGTCCCATCATAACCATGCTTAGGATTTGTAGTCGTTTTTTTTGGCCATCACTTAAAGAGTAAATGACACGATCGGACAACTCGTCTAGACCAAGACGGTGAGTGAATTCTGTGATTTGTTTGTCGTTAAACCAGTTGTTGAATGCATTCTTCTTGGATAGTTCTAATTCGTCTTCAACAGTGATTTTAATGAATTGCTTGGTTGATTCTTGGAAAATCATTCCAACGTTTTGTAAGTATTTATTTAAACGGATTTTGCGAATTGATTTGTGGTTAAAATTAATTTCACCATCAAAATCGTGCTGTTTGATAAATGTTTTGAACAAACTTGATTTACCACATCCGTTTGGACCGGTAATTAAGGTTGTCTTTGCTCTAATTAAATCTAAATCTAAATGATTTATTAAATTCATGTCATAGTTGGCAATTGATAAATCTGAACAGTTAATTATGGGTTCTCCAACAACTTCACTTGTTAGTGGACGATTTGTGGAGTCGTTAAATTGATTGAATAATTTAAAAACTGCCACATCATCTAATGGTTTAAACGTTGTGTCGGCTTCATCAAAACCAATTAACTGATCGATTTGATTTTCGTATCCCATAAGATCGTGATCGATACCGATGACAATCTTGCCTGATTCTTTTAGCTGGCTCAATAGACTAATGAGTTCCAGACGAGATTTGATATCGACATTAGCGAATGGTTCGTCCAATAGAACCACAGGAGCGTTAATTGCTACGATAATACTTAGCGCAACTTTTTGCTTTTCTCCACCGGAAAGAGTCTTGAAATCACGTTTTCTTAAATCATTAGTATGAGTAAAAGAAAGAGCATCTTCAATAATTTGATTCATTTTATCAGGTTGAATCTGAAGATTTTCAAGTGTGAAGATGAATTCGTCTTCCACGGTAGTCATACAGAATTGTTGCATTGGATCTTGAAACATCATGGAAATAGTCTGACGTAATTGCCATTCTGAAAATTCTGAGATATTTTTATTATTAAAATTGATAACGCCGTTGATTGTACCGTCGTTGTATTGTGGATAAAATCCTGCGATTGTTTTCAAAAGCGTTGATTTACCAGATCCAGAAGGACTGTATATCAACGACATTTGATTAGATTCGAAGTCCAAGCTAACCCTTTTAAAAGTTGGCTTCGAAGTACCAGTGTATTGGTATGTCAAATTGTTAATCGATAAGTTATTCAAAAAATGACACTCCTATTATTTGATAACGTGACTCTTTTCCAACATGTTGGCGATAAGTTTGGATAACACACCACCAAAGATGAAAATAGAAATGAATCTAACAATAAACATAATGATAAGTAGGTGAATAGCATAAGCGTTGTAACCATTCTTGAACCAGTCATAGATAAATGTAATAACAGTAGTTGAGATGGTAGTTGCAATTACACCTAACCAATCAAAGTGTTTGTATTTAGTGGCAACGAAACCTAATTCAGTTGCAATACCTTGTTCGATACCAGTGACAACTGTTTCAACTCCCCATTGTCCACCTAAGAACATTTCAACGATGGCACCAATCACTTCAGCTAATAATGGAGCACCAGGACGTTTGAAAATAAAACCAGCAAGTGGGGCTGCCATTATCCAAAGTCCAAGTAGTAGATCGTTAGCAAGAGGTGCTAGACCATAAGGAGTAAGTGCAAGACTTACTGCGTTGTATAAGAATCCTGTGGCAAAAAAGATAATTCCACAGATAATTGAGATTAATGTAATTAAAATGATGTTTCTAAGTGACCATGTGTTTTTCATAGTTTCCTCCAGAAAAAAAGGACCCCAAACAATATGTGTTCGGAGTCCAATTTATTTTTATAAATTAGTAAAGAATTAAAAATAAAAGGGTTGTTTTCCTTCGCAGGGATTATCCTGAATCAGGTACTATGGGTATGAATCTCAGCCGAATGCCGGCACCCCAAACATTAATTATCAATTTAAATCAACTATACTATTTATTAAAATTAAATGCAATACTTATATTTTTATTAATAATTTTAAAGCGCTAGATACCTTGTCGTAGCAATGATTTCGTGGTAACTTTAGATAGTGAAATTATGATAAATGGAAGTAAAAATGAATGAAGAAATCAGTGAAAAGACTAACAATAATATTCGTTGCGGCGATTGGATTAGGGGCATACGAACAATTTAATAATCCATTCTCATTTATTCGCCAAGAATACACCAAAATAACAAACTCAAAACAAGGTTATCAACCTGACTACCAACAAGATTCACAAACCTATAAGACCGACTTAATTAAGGTGTCACAGGATAAAGTAAAGAACGCGAGTGCTGCTGTGGCACTAGACTCTACCAAGAATAAGGTAGTTTATTCACAAAACGGAGACAAGAAGATTAAGGTCGCATCATTAGCTAAACTAATGACCTTATACCTAGCGATTCAAAAGGCCGAAAAGACCAACGGCTGGAATCAAGTAGTCGACACCAGTAACAAGGGACTAAAGAAACTAGGTGACGACGTTGAACTAGGTGGCTTTAAGTTCAAGGATGGCCACAAGTACACCGTTACTGATTTATATAAGGCCGCTTTAGTCCAATCATCCAACAATGCGGCAATCGCGTTGGGTCAATGGGTAGCAGGTTCTAACGTTAAGTTCGTCAAGATGATGAACGAACAAGCCAAGGCATGGCATTTAGACGCTACCTTTGTGTCATCATCAGGACTAGAAAATAGTGACTTAGCTAAGTTTGGTTACGCTCAAGTCGGTGGCAAAGACGATGCCAACATGATCTCAGCCAAGAGTATCGCAATCATTGCTGATCACGTCCTATCAATTTATCCAAAGGCAATTGATGATGCCAAACAAGTATATGAAAAAGTTGATGGTCAAACATTATTTAATGAAAATAGTTTACTACCTGGTAGACCATTCTACGATGAAAGTTTGCACGTTGATGGATTAAAAACGGGATATACTGTTGCCGCTGGATTATGTCTAGTTGCGACAGCTCAACAACCAGGAAAAGATCGAGTGATTACAGTTGTTGTTAATGATTATGCTGAATTTTCTGACACTGCAAAGTTAATAAAACTAGTGAATAATCACGATTCATCATTGAAATAATAATAGTTAGCATAAGAATTTTGTATTTTTATTAAAATAGTGTAAAATGGTAAGGTATCTTTGATTACTAGTATAAAGGAGAAGATTTATGGAATCGGCCTGGAATATAGTTGGCCTACTTCTTTGGATAATTTTGTTTATTTATGCAATTTTTATTATTCATAACATCGGGGTAAGAAGAAGTAGGCTAATCATAAATGGGCACTACGACTTTTCATTAACTCACCATTTAAAGACGATTGCACAAATCGTCGTGTTATTTGCTGGGATTGGATTTATGTCTTTTGAGACATTCTATCCAAACATTAATGGATCAAATGTTGTCACTTCTCGTGACTTCAAACCATTAATTTTGGATACCAATGGGAACAGCTCTTACTATGTGAAGGTCAAAAGTGGGAATAATTCATCTTTGAATCAGTCTTACTCATATTTGGTTAATGGACAGCGTTTATCAGTATCAAGCTCAGCATCAAGTGTGCTAGTTGGTACTAATAGCGAAATTAATGTTCAAAAGTCAGCGGTTAGATGGAATGATAATGAAGCTAAGATGCTAGACAGAAAATACCAAAGAGCGTGGGTTGCCGACGTAACCGTTACGTATAAAGACAGTTTTTGGAATGGAATCGGATTACATGCAAGACGTCAGTTCAAGAGTTATACTCTAATCCGTATTCCGGATAATTCATTTATTTATAACGAAAAATAAAAAGCCACTGGATTTAATCCAGGGCTTTTTTCGTTTATTCTTGTTTTTGTAGTTTAGAATGATGAACACCGTAAACAAAGTAGAAGATAAAGCCAATCACAATCCAGATACCAACTGAAATCTTGGTAACATCTGGAAGCATGATGATGAAGAAGATGCTGAATACACCAGCTACGATTGGTAGGAATGGATACCATGGCATCTTAAATCCTGTGTTTTTAATATCTTTTCTACGACGAAGTTTGATTATACCAAATGAAATAAATGCAAATGCAATCAATGTTCCAGCATTAATTAGTGATGCAAGTTGAGTCAATGGAACCAAACCAGCAAAAATTGCTTGAACAATTGTTGCAATGATAATTGCATTTTTGGGTACAGAATGCTTGGAATGAACTCGACCGATGAACTTTGGTAGTAGACCGTCTCGACCAAGTGCGTATACAAGACGTGAACCACCGATAAACATGGTTACCATAGCGGTAAATATTCCGAACAAAGCACCGATAGTAATTAATTTATTGAATGCTGATAGATGAATGATTTGAAGTGCATAAGCTGCTGGATCATCCACGTTTAGTTCTTTGTAATTAACAATGCCAGTAAGTACCATTGAAAAGGCAACATATAAAACTACCGCAAATACAACTGTTCCAATGATTCCTTTAATAACGTTTTTACCAGGATCAATTGTTTCAGCAGAGTTAGATGCTAATGCGTCAAATCCAATAAAGGCAAAGAACACTGTTGCGGCTGCTGTGAAGATACCACCCATACCAAATGGAGTTGAGTGGAATTGTGCTGGGTAGAAAGGAACATAGTTACTTGTCTTAATGTAGAAAGCACCAATAATAATGAAAATAATGATGATTGCGACTTTCACAATTACAGCAAAGTTTTCAACTCGTTTAGACATTTCAGAACCCATTAGAAGAATACCTGCAATGATTACAACAATCAATACAGCTGAAATATTAATTACTCCACCTTCCATGGGACTAGCTTGCAATGCAGTAGGTAAATGAATTCCGATAGCGTCTAAAATATTGTTATTGAAGTAAGCCGCAAAACCTGTTGCTTCTGCAGATACTGCTAGGAAGTATTCAAGGATTAAGGCCCATCCTAAAATCCAACCAACAATCTCACCATAGACAACGGAACCAAATGAATAAGCTGATCCAGCAATTGGCATCGCAGACGAGAATTCAGCATAAGCCATACCAACTAATCCTGAAACGATAGCTGCCATTAAAAAGGCAATTGCGACGGCAGGTCCAGCATGACTAGCTGCTTCATGACCGGGAAGGATAAAAATCCCGGTACCAATAACGGCACCGATACCCAGACCGATTAAGTCCTTGGTGGTTAAGGACTTGGATAATCGTGAATCGGCCTCTAAATAATTGCTAACCGATTCTTTTTTAAATATTTGCATAGATATCAACACCTTTTCTTGTTTATTTGTACTATTAACTATATAATGAGTACCAACATAAGTAAAATTAATAAATTCAATATTTACATAAGAAAAGATGATATAAGATGAATCGATTTATTGTACTAGAAGCAGTATTAAGGAATAAGAGTTTCACCAAAGCTGCTGAACAACTGGGGTATACCCAATCTTCCGTGAGTCAAATGATGTCCAATCTGGAAAAAGAATTCAATATGCACATCCTAAAGCGTTCCAGATCAGGAGTTGAATTGACACCTGATGGTGAAAAACTTTATCCACACATCAGACAAGCACTTCGTCAATATCGTGGATTAATCGACACCGCTAACGCTATTAATGGTCTTCAATCAGGAACGGTCAGAATTGGGGCAATTACCAGTGTTAGTTGTTACTGGTTGCCAGACCTCTTCAAAGAGTTTAAGGCGCTTTATCCACAGATTAATTTCGTTTTAAACCAGGGTGACTATGGAACCATCATCGATTGGTTGAAAACCGACCAAATTGATTTTGCCATCATGACTGCTGAATACGGAGAAGGTTTTAATAAGACGATTGTCCACAACACCAACATGAATGCATTCATTCCCGTTGACCATCCATACGCCAACGCCGATGCTGTGCCAATTGAAGCGCTTGCCGATGACCCATTCATCCTAGTTGAGGGTGGTGGATACAGTGAACCACTTGAAGCATTTAAACGTTCAGGTGTGACACCAAACGTTCGCTACAAGATTCAAGATGACTACACGATCATGGCGATGGTCGAAGCAGGACTAGGGGTAAGTATCCTATCCGAACTTGTTTATCGTCGCACTGATTTCAATATCGTAAGTAAGCCGGTAGAACCAAACGTAACGAGACCGGTCGCAATTGTGTATAAGAGTAAGGAAGAACTACCAATAGCCAGTCAGCATTTTGCAAAGTTTATTATCGACAGAAAAGAAGAACTCAAATAAAAAAAGCCATTCGAAAAGAATGGCTTTTTAGTTACATGTAAATAGTTGGGTTTTCAACAGGAATGTCTAATAACCCTTTTGCGATATCGTCCCCGGCACGTAAGATTGAATCATTTACACCTGGACGAGGAATGGCTGAGGTAACGAAGTATAAACCTTCGGTATTTAATCCCCATGTGTATAAGTTTTGTTGGCCGACCACTTGATCAGTCTTAATATCGATATCCACAGATGAGTTCTCCACAATTTCACCATCAGATAAAGTGATTGGGAGCGGCTTGATTAACCCTTTATCCATCATGCTGGTGATAACCGGGTTTGCAGAAACCTTGGTAACAGGAGCATTGGTACGTGCTTCAATCAAAGCATCACCATGGATGATTTCTTCACCGTAGAATGCTGAACGAGTAATAAACTTGTGGTTGGCACCGATTACTTGCATTTGAGGGCCGATAATCTTAACGATACCTGCATCCATCAATGCTAAGATTTCTTGGCTTCGAACCGCTGGAGCACCTTGGGATAGGAATTTCATGTCAGAAGAGAAACGACCTAGGTACTTATGCACCAAATCGTCGTTTGTGAATAAGTGATTGGATAACACGTAACGAATGTTGTCACGAAGATCACGTAGCATTTCTAGTGAACCGATGACAGGACCGGTCTTAGAGCCTAGAAGTGCATCGTCGATCATTTCTTTTAACCAAGTTTTGATGTGTTCTTGATAGTTATCCAATGTTGATATCTTTACACCGGCTACCGGGTTCAAAATCTTATCCCAATCAAAAACTTCTTCGATTGGTAGATGGTAACTACCGATTAAAGCGTTGTGGTTATCGGTTTCTCTGAACTTCTTTTGGAAGTCTTCAACATCGATTTCTGGATGTTTTAGACTGAATAAGAAGCTGTAGTAACGATATTCGATGTCTAATCTTAATAACATGTGGAAAACTTCAAAGGAAATGTGACCATCTTTTAGATGTTTATCCACATTTTCGTTGGTTAAAAAGACAGCTGGATAGTTTTCGTTGAATGCCTTTTGACTAATTGCCTTAGGATAGTATGGCACCCCACGTCTTGAACCAGCGTAGATAGTAGGTTCATCACCTGATGCGTGGTAGGTTAAAGTGTTGTCACCGTTGTCGGTAAAGTATCCACCACGGCCTTCGGTTAGACGGGATACGAAGTCATTAAAACTAAGACCCATTCCACGGATAATCACATTTTGATCACTGGTAATTGTTGATAAGTCTGCTTCATCAGCTTCACCAGGTAAAATGTAGGTTAGCCCACAGTCCTTAGCGTATTTTTGAAGTGATTCTTGGTCTTTGGTTAACTTGTTTTCTTGTTGACCTAGACTGAATACTAGCTTATCAACAGGGTAATCCACATCACCCACAGATACGACGAAAGAATCACCCTTGACCTTTTCGACGTTGTCCACATTTTGGTTGAAGTGAACAGCCAAGTTGATGCTGTCATTGTCCTTAATTTGCTCAACTAATTGTTGGAAGAACCATTGGCAGTAAGCACCGCAAATGGCACGAGGGACATAACTTCTGTCGTTAATCTTATCAACAGCTGTTAGTAACTCGTCTTTGTTATCAACATCTAGATTGTTGATAAACTTCTTTGAGATATCTGATTGGCACCATTGCGCAATACTTAGTGCATCTTTTTGTCCATCATCAAATAATGAAAGTTCATTCGCAGGGGTATTCATAATTAGACCAATTGGTTGTTTGACTTTCCAGACACGGCCACCTGCAACGGCACGGTCGAAAAGATGAATTGTTAAATTGTCATAATCAGATGATTCAAAGTTCTGAATCAAATTGTTAAGCATTAACAGACCACGAGGGCCTGCACCGATAATTCCGATTTTCATTTCGAACACTCCTTTATAATAAGATAATAACATGATTGAAAAAGTGATTTCATTTTTAACGCTTTATTTTCTAAAAATGAATATGGATTATGATAAAATAACAGTTAAGGATGGTGTTAATAATGAGTGAATTAATTCCAGAAAACATGGACGAAGTAAAATTAAAGATGGCTCGTATGCTAATCGATGGACACAAGGTAACCGAAGAAGAAGTAATCTTTCAAGCGGTTGCTGATCTATTCCAAGATTATCTTGAAGAAGCTGAAGAAGGTCACTACGACACTTCTAAGCTTGCTGATGATGGAGTAACATTTACAGTTACCGGTATTAGCGGTCGTCAAATTGCTGAATTTAAATCAAATGGAGAAAGTTTTATTGAGGACTTCAAAAAGGACGCATTAGATTTGTGTTTTAGACTAGAAGATGAAGCTCAACGAATTGCTCTACTATAATATAAAAATAAAAAGACGTTGCCAAATTGGCAACGCCTTTTTTAGTTTTCAACAGGTAAATCAACTTTTACTTGTTCGATAATGTGACCATCGATGTTATGAATTAGTTCGTTGTACCAGAAACCATCCTTGAAGTTTAGCTTTTGGTCTAACGCATAAACTGTCAATGTGTAATCATGAACACCACTTGGTGGTTTAGGTCCCATGTATTTGTGACTGATAGGTTGATCACCTAGGTTATAGATGTGACCAGCCGAACTATTATTACCTTGAATCCAATGTAATGGATTTTTTTGACTCGCATTTTCAGGAACAATTACGTCCTTACCATCTAGACCAGCGACTAACCAATGAATCCATTCAAAACCACATACGGGAATTGAATCTAAATCAGTTAGTGCAAAGGCAATTTCTTTTGTATCAGCAGGAACATCTTCAATAGAGAAAGGAAATGAAACGATTGGAAAATCGTTTTGCTTAAATTCCTCAGCTGCATGACGGGTGTACTTGTCTGGTAGACGGTTGTTATCTAGTTTAACGTTTACTTTCAAGAATAATCCTCCTATCTAATAAATTTTAAGATGTAATAACCTTGCGAATCGGCTGAAACGGTGTATGTTTGGTAACCTTCTTGGATCCACTGATTTTGTGTTGCCTTCGCGTAGTTTTGCGCATCAGCAACAGAACTAAAGATGTGAGTACCATCAAACATTGTTTTCTTCTTTGATTGGTTTGATGAGTTACTCTTATTTTGGTTATTCTTACTTTGTTCGGATGTATTTGATTCATCTGAACTTGAACTACTTTGATTACTTGATTGAGTCATCTTAGTGGTTTGATTGTCATGGTTGCTAGTGAAGTAGGTAACGGCTTTTACCCCGCCTAAGATTAATGCAGCCACAACGACGATAAAGATAATAATTGGCCAAATGTGGTTTGAATTTGACTGATTATTTTCGGAGTTCATAAATGTATCATCGAAAGTATATTTACGAATACGGTTGTCATTGTCACCATTATTCATAATAATAATCCTCCATTCGGAAAAAAGATTTACGTATCTATTATAACAAATATTGGACCTGATAGGAATTAAGCTAAATGTTTGAAGATATCGATAAATAGTCTTAGTGTTTTAATTAAGGAGGGATGAAACATGACAATTGGATTTATTGGGACCGGTGTAATGGGTTCCTCAATGATTAATAATTTATTGAAGTCAGGATATGAGGTAAACGTATTTAACCGTACTAAGGTCCACGCACAAAGCGTAATCGATAACGGTGCTAAGTGGGTGGATACACCTGAACAAATTGCTCAATCTTCAGATGTTGTGATTACAATTGCTGGTTTCCCTGATGACGTAAAAGAAATTTACTTTGGTGATAACGGATTATTCAAGGGTGCTGATTCAGACACCATCTTGATTGATTCCACCACTTCAACACCAAAATTAGACGAAGAAATCTTTGCAGAAGGACAAAAGAGTGGTATCGAAACATTGGATGCACCAGTATCCGGTGGTGACGTCGGTGCCAAGAAGGGTACCTTAACCATCATGGTTGGTGGTAAGCAAGATACCTTTGATAAGGTCAAACCAATTCTAGATACCTTGGGCAGCCAAGTAAAACTATTTGGTGGTCCTGGTAAGGGCCAACATACTAAGATGGCAAACCAAATCATGATTGCCGGTACTATGACTGGAATGGTCGAAATGTACGAATACGGTAAGGCTGCCGGTTTGGACTTAGCTTCCATGATGGACACTGTTTCAAGTGGTAGTGCTGACAACTGGAGTCTAGATAACTATGGGCCACGTGTATTGAAGGGTGACTTTAAGCCAGGCTTTTCAGCTAAGCACTTCTTAAAGGACTTACGAATTGCCTTACAAGGTGCTGAAGAAATGCACATTGATTTACCAGCTACCAAATTAGCTAAACAACTATACGACAAGATGGTTAACGATTATCAATTAGGTAATGACGGAACCCAAGGACTTGTCAAAATATACGAAAAATAAGTTAAAAAAAGGAAGACATCTTTTGATGCCTTCCTTTTTTATTGAATATCATTAAAGAATGTAAGTAGTTCTTCTTTGGTTAGTTTTTTCTTGTCTTCACCTGAGATGTCGTATGAAATTTTTCCTTGGTGGAGTACCAATAGACGGTTTCCATACTTCAATGCATCTTCTAAGTGGTGGGTAATCATAAGACAGGTTAGATTTTGTTCCTTGATGGTTTCATCAGTGATGTCCATTAGGTTTTGGGATGTCTTAGGATCCAATGCAGCGGTATGTTCATCTAGTAGTAAGATGCCGGGTTTTTTGATGGTTGCCATTAAAAAACTCAATGCTTGGCGTTGACCACCAGATAGACTACCGGTGGCGGTGTTTAAACGATGATCTAAGTTGTTGTTCATCTTAGCGGTGATGTTTTTGAAACGTTTCATTTCACCCTTTAGCTTCCTAGGTACTAGGTGATGGTGACCACCGCGTTTTTCAGCAAGCAATAGGTTTTCAGCCACTGTCATACGAGGAGCAGTTCCTAGCTTAGGGTCTTGGAAGACACGGCTTAAAAATGATGTGCGTTTAACAACTGACATGTTAGTGATGTCTTTATCCTTGTAGATAACTTGACCAGAAGTAGGGCGAAGGTTGCCACCAATGGTGTTGAATAATGTTGATTTACCAGCACCATTGGAACCTAGAATGGTGATGAAGTCGCCTTCATGAATGTCTAGGTCAACGTGATCTAAGATGTTTAATTCTTCTGGAGTATCTTCGTTAACAGTCTTTACGACGTCTTTTAATTGAAAGATTGTCTTAGTCATTTTTTAGCCCCCTTTTCAAGACATGTTTTAGATGGAAACGACTTTCGAATGCGGGAAGACCCATGAAAATCGCAAGTAGGATTGATGAGATTAAGTTCAAGTCGTTGGCGTTGAAACCAAGTTGTAGGACTAGTAGTAATACTAGACGGTATAAAATACTGCCGACAATTACGGCAACTAGACGTTGGTTCATGGTTAAATCACCGAAGATAACTTCACCAATGATGATTGATGCTAGGGCAACAACGATGATACCGATACCCATGTTAACGTCGGAGTAACCGTTGTTTTGGGCAACTAAAGCACCACCTAGGGCGATTAGTCCGTTAGATACACTCACACCCATGATTTTCATGTTATCGGTGTTGATACCTAATGATTCGGCCATGTTTTCGTTATCACCGGTGGCGATGAAGGCTTGACCTAAATCAGTTTGTAGGAAGTAAATAAGAATTAAAGTTACGACAGTGATGACTACGAAACCAACGAAGACACTATCGAAGTAAGGTGGTAATGATTGTAGAAACTTACCGCTTAGTAAGGTAGGTAGACCTAATAGTGATTGGTTAGGCTTACCCATGATGCGAAGATCGATTGAGTATGAGGCAGTCATTACTAAGATTCCGGCAAGTAGTACAGGAATCTTGGCTTTAGTGTATAAAAGACCGGTAACAAGACCAGCGACACATCCAACCAAGAAGGCTAGGATGGTAGCTAAAACTGGATTGACACCATGAGCAATTGCTGTAACAGCAGTTGCAGCACCCATTGGGAAAGTTCCTTCAACGGTCATATCAGGGAAGTCTAGAATTCTAAATGTTAGGTAAAGACCAATTCCGATTACTGACCATAATAGTCCTTGTCCGATTGCTGAAATAATTAAACTCATTTGTAAATCACTCCGTTTCTTTTGGCTTCCTTAAGTAGGTAGTCAGGAATCTTGATACCAAGTTTCTTGGCTTGGCCTAAGTTGATTGCTAGATCACCATGGCTTAGTTTTTCGATTGGCATATCAGCTGGGTTAGCACCCTTTAGGACACGAGCGGCCATCTTACCAGTTTGAACACCTAGCTTGTATTGGTTCAAACCAATGGTAGCTAATGCACCTTGCTTAACAACAGTTGAAGCAGTAGGGAAGACAGGCACGTTTTTGGTGTTAGCAACGTTTACTAATGTCTGGATTGCTGAAGCAACGGTGTTGTCGTTTGGTACGTAGACGGCATCAACGTTTTGCACCATTTGAGTAGCAACTTGGTTTAAATCGTTAGTGTTTGAAATTGAGTATCCCTTAACGTTAACGTGTTCCTTCTTGCATAGTTCAACGAATTGATGATATTGAGATGTAGCTGAGTCATCGCTTGATGTGTAAATTACCCCTAGAGTATGTAGATTAGGCATAATTTCTTTGATTAGCTTTAATTCTTCCTTCATTGGAGGAAAATCTGAAACACCGGTAACTTGACGACCTGGGTGTTCATTTGAATCAACTAAACCAGCTGACTTAGGATCAGTAATCGCACCTAGAATAAGCGGGGCGTTTTTAACTGTGTTAGCTAGTACTTGCGCTGATGGGGTGGTGATACCGATTGACATGTCGACGTTTTCGGTTGCAAACTTAGAACTCATTGTCTTTAAGTTTCCTTGGTCACCTTCTGCGTTTTGAAAATCAATATTGATGTTTTTACCTGGAATGTAACCAGATTCCTTCAATCCATCGATAATTCCTTTATGGATAGCGTCTAGTGCGGGATGTTCTGTAAGTTGTAAAATCCCAACAGTAGGGGTGTGATCACGGCTGATCTTGTGTGGTTGTTTTTCTTGGTAAAAACCAAAACCTAGTAAGACGACTAGGACAAAAATGACTGTATAAAGTCTTTTCATAACTCATTCTCCTTTTGGCATAAAGCTTAAAATGGTACATAAATGCAATAAAAAAACGGATAACCCAAGACACTACAGGTTACCCGTTCTTATGGCCTGTGGTGTTTGAATCATATCCGCACAGGCTTATTTATTCGTGAGAAAGAAGCCGGTACAGATGCGCTTAATGATTGCATCATAAGTCGCATCTATACTAGTAATGCGACCTATAGGCACCAGCTTTGCCAACGAGAACTTAGATTTTTTGATAAAATATTCTTCATTGGTTCTTTCTCCTCTCATTTAAGTTAAGTTCATTTTAAGTTTAAGAATTACAATTGTCAAGAAATAAAACATTGTGTAAATAAAAAAGAACACCAAATGGTGTTCTTATGCTTTATTTGTCTTCTTTATTTTCGTCAGTTGGTTCATCTTCATATGCGTCTAGATTGATTTGGTCATTGACCACTTTAGCATTATGAAGATCAGTACTTACCATTGAACTGGAAATTCCCCATCTGTAGAAAGCTAGGGAAACAATAATAATCACAACGAAGTCCAATGGATATGGAATCCAGTTTTGACCACCGAATGGTGCTGAACCTACGTATGACATTACTGAGATGAAGATTAGGTAACCAATCATCCAGAAACTTCCAGCGAATTGGTTCTTTGTCTTCTTCCAGTCAGTTTTCCATTCAAAGTAGAAGTAGAATGGAAGACCTAATAGAATAACTACGATAACCTTGACGGTTGTTGGCCACATTGCCCAGTATGCAGCTAAACTAGCTAACACGAAAGCTAATGGTGCCATGAATTGTAGCATTCTCATACGAATTGGACGTTTGAAATTAGGTGCCATTTTTCTCAATGATGTTACTGTAACTGGACCAGTTAAGTAAGCAATCAATGTTGAAGTAGAAATAACACTTGCTAGAGTGCCCCAACTTCTAAATAGAGCAACTAGTAGAACAGAAATGATCATGTTAACAACCATCGCAATTCTTGGAACACCCCAACGTTCATTGATTTTACCTAAGAACTTAGGCATGTGTTCATTTTGAACCATAGCGGCTAATGTACGACTTGTTTGAGCAACAAATGAAACACCAGTACCGAATGGTGAAATGAAGGCGTCAAAGTATAGCAATACGGCAAGCCAATGTAGACCTAACATAATTGCTAAGTCGGCGAATGGTGATTCGAAGTTGATACCATGCCAACCTACCTTGGCAAGTACTGATGGTTCTACGGCACTAATGAATGTAAATTGAAGTGCAACGTAGATAACAATACTAATAGCCAATGAAATGGTAATACCTAAAGCGATATTACGTTTAGGGTTCTTAATTTCTTTTCCCATGTTAATAACAACTTGGAATGCATTGTATGAGAAAATAATTCCTGAAGCTGTTGTAGCTGAGAAAATAGCAGCGCTACCATAAGGCATGAAGCCTTGTGATGCGAAGTTTCCACCATGGAATCCAGATAGGATTAACATGATGATAGTAAGTAGCGGAATTCCTAGTTTAAAGATTGAAATAAAACTAGTGAATTTAGCTAGTAAATTAACAGACCAATAATTTAATAGCGTGAAGACTAATATGAAAAGAAAAACGACAAATAAACCTAGATTAGAAATTTCTCCATTTACGATAAAACCGTGAGTCCAGTGAGCCCATTTCCATGGCCATGAACCCATGTATTGGGTTGCGGCAACGGCTTCGATTGGAATCAAGGTAACTAATGATACCCAGTTAGACCAGGCAGCAATAAAACCTAATAGAGACCCGTGGGTGTATTGAGCGTACTTACTCATACCACCACTTTCGGGGAACATTGAACCTAGTTCGATGTAGTTAAAGGCGATAGCACCAATAACAATAGCACCGATTACCCATGAGATGATAGCGGCTGGACCAGCAACACGGGAAGCTTCCCATGAACCGAATAACCAACCTGAACCAATAATGGAACTAAGTCCCAACATTACAATTTGAAATAAACCTACTTTTCTTGATTTCTTATTTTTTTTCATAAAACTCCTTTCATGGTCTTTGAGTATACTAACAAAAATCCATGTCCATGTAAAATGTTTAAAGACCTACCATGACACAGTTTTTGCTGCTTATTGGGCATAATAATAACGTTTGTTAGCACTTAAAATTAATTAAAAAAAGTGTGATATCGATTATAATTCTTAATTAATATTCACAAATCTCAATTACATTTTTTTCTGGATCATTTATGAAAAGCGAATTCATTGGTCCATTAGAACCATGAACTTTCTTTGGACCATCAATGATGGTAACACCATAGTTGGCTAAATGGGCACTTAAGTCCGTTAATGAGTCCTTCACAATGATGCAGAATTTAGATGAACCCGGCGTAGGATTTTCCGGGACATTATCGTCACTGTCATTTTGAAGGAAGATGAGTTTTTGCTTGCCAAGTTGGAATTCAAGTCTGTCATCAGTGAATTCAATGATTGGTAAATCTAAAACTTCATGGTAAAAACGCATGCATAGCTTTAGATCATTGGCAAAGATTGTAATATGGTCAATATCTTTGACCTTCATTATGATCATTCCTTTTTAAATTTTTTACAGAGTCAATTATACCATTATAAAGGAAAATATAACGATTTAATGTTGCTTGAACCGCCGAAAAATTGACGTTTGTCCCTAAAATGTGTTAATTTTGTAATTATATATAAGTACGGAATAGAAAAAAGGAGAAAAAGACTGTGGCTTTATTAGATGTTAAAGATATCAGTATGGGTTTTGCCGACAAAAAGCTATACGATGAAGCAAGTTTTACCCTTAATAAGGGTGAACATATGGGAATTGTTGGACAAAACGGGGTAGGGAAATCTACTTTGATTAAGATTATTACCGGAGTGGAATTGCCAATCTCAGGTTCAGTTAAGTGGCAAAACAATGTTAGCGTTGGGTACTTGGACCAATACGCTGATATTCCAGAAGGAATGACATTGATTGATTTTCTGCACACTGCTTATCAAGACCTATACGATAAATCAAAGCATATGCAAGAATTGTATGAACAATATGCAGAAAACTTTGATGACAAGTTATTGGAACAAGCGGGAAGAATTCAAGAAGAACTAGAAGCAAAACGCTTCTATGATATTGAGACCGAAATTGAACGAGTAATCACTGGTTTAGGTCTAGATGATGTCAAACGTGATCAACAAATCACCAACATGTCAGGTGGACAACGCTCAAAGATTATCCTAGCTAAGTTAATTCTAGAAAATCCAGACGTTATCTTACTTGATGAACCTACTAACTACCTAGACGTTGCTCATATTGCGTGGTTGGAAGACTACATCAATGGTTTTGACGGTGCCGTAATGGTAATTTCCCATGATTACGACTTCTTGGAAAACGTTACTAACTGTATCGTAAACATCGCCTTTGGTAAAATTACCAAGTACCGTGGTGACTTCAAGTCAGCCATGCGTCAAAAGGCTGAACGTGAAATGGTTCAACAAAGGGAATACGATAAGCAACAAGTGGAAATTGAAAAGGCCAAAGCCTTCATTAGAAAGAATAAGGCTGGTTCAAAATCAACAATGGCTAAATCAAGAGAAAAGATGCTATCACATATGGAATTGGTTGATCCACCTTCGACTAACATCCATGCATCATTTAACTTCCCATACGAAGACACTGGTTCACAAAATGCGTTGGTTGTCGACGAACTATCAGTTGGTTATGACAAACCATTACTAAAACCAGTTAGCTTCTCGGTTAATACTGATGAAAAGGTTGGTTTCCAAGGATTTAACGGGGTTGGTAAGTCAACTCTAATCAAGTCCATTCTAGGAATCCTAGAACCAAAGGGTGGGAAGGCAACATTCTCACCATCAGCTAAGGTTAGTTACTTTAGCCAAGATTTGGTATGGAGCAACAACAATGAAACTCCAATGCAAATCATTCAAAACAAGTTCCCTAAGTTGGAGCAAAAAGAAATCAGAACAAAACTTGCTAAGTGTGGTTTGGATTCAGCAAATGCTTCCAAGCCAATCGGCGAATTATCCGGGGGAGAACAAACCAAGGTTAAACTAGCGATGTTGGAATTCACTCCATCTAACTTCTTAATCATGGACGAACCTACTAACCACTTGGATGACGAAACCAAGGAATCACTAAAACACGCGATTAATAACTTCCCTGGAAATGCAATTATCGTATCTCACGAAACTAGTTTCTATAATGGACTAGTGGACAAGGTCTTAGATGTTGAAAAACTAAGTCTAAGGGATGCCGACGAAATTGCCAAAGCACAAGGACAAGTAAATAACTAATTACAATAAGGAGGCGGACAACATCTATAATAGTCGAAAAGTGTGGCTAATCATCGCAGATATTATGATGTTGCTTTGGGCGCTTATATGTATTGAATGGTTAACCGTCAAAATTATTTTCATCGCCTTAGTATTATTCTTCGGCGGTCGCAATTTATACATTGACGATGGCCAATTGATCGATACGAGATACAGTATCATAACAGCTGCCTGTTTTTCTTTATTTATTTTAATTAGTTTGTTTTAAAACAAAAAAGGAACCTACCAGAATATGGTAGGTTCCTTTTTTTACATAAAGTTACTTGGTTCGTCAGCGTAGTCATTCATAAAGTTTTTAGCATCACTGTATGAGGCAAACTGACTGATGATGGTGATATCTTCTTTGTGTTGTCTGTCGTTTCGATAGTTGACCTGTTTAACCAAGAAGTATTCTTTAATATCATCTAAAGCTTGTGATTCATTGTTTCTTACATATATTTGGAGGTAAACATGTTGGTTGGAGAATTCCAATTCACGTTTTGATAGCTTAATGTATCCCTTAGAATTCAATTGATTTTGACGGGGATGCTTTTCCGCAAGGGCATTATCGCTGTTACAGAAGTAAACTAAGAACCAGTAAATATTCAAGAAGAACATGAATAGGGCAAAACAGTTTCTAAACAGTGTTTGCCAGAAGTCTGATCCAGCCGCATATGATCTGGCTTCAACGATAAATTTAAAGTCAATTAGACTTTCTAGATTAGTAGCAAGCAAACAAACAGTAAAGACGATAATCCAGACATATTTGTATAGCTTGATTAGTTGACGCCAGAAGTTGTGATGCAAGTTATCAAGATAGCGATGGTGCATCGAAGCTTCTGATACTAAAAATAATCCGCACAATAGAATGAAACAGATTAATGGAATTTTGTAACTCGTAATTAAGTAGAAAATACTTAATAGGAAGTTATTCATTGAATTAGTTAGAAAAGACGGTACTCGGTATCCAAAGATTTCAAGGACAACAAGGATAATTGCGCCTTCTCTGAATAGGTTGATGAATCGTTCAACGCTGTTACTGTTGGTTCGATTCAACACGATATTATAGACGTTTTGCATTTTGATGAACTCCTTTAATTCAGTAAAGATAGTTATACCACGAAAACATTAAAAATAATATAAAAAAAGACCTAGTAGGTCTTTTTTGACTTTGAGAACTTCAGAGAGTTCTTACTTATTAAATGTATTGTTTTCCACTTCACGAATAAAAGTAGCTAAATGATCGTAGTAAACGGGGGCGTTATCAATCATATGATGATGACCAGCATTAGGAGTTGATACAAACTTAGCGTTTGGAATCATCTTAGCCATACGTTTACCAGTTTCAACAGGCATTGATTCATGTTCACCGAAGGTAACTAGGGTAGGCACATGGTTTTCTGATAGATGATCAGTGTTATGCCATTCACCTAATTTACCAGTAATAACGAATTCGTTGTCACCTTGGAACTTGTTGTAAATATCAGTATTGGATACGCCGATTAAGTGTTCCAACTTAGATGGTTGTTTACGGTCGATGTAACCCTTGTTTAGTTGGTCAACATCGTTTTGGTAACGTTCGTTGTCGTAGTCGTTTTCAGCTTCACACTTCTTCATGAATGCTAATTCATCTGGAGCAAACTCCTTTTCACGAATTTCATCTAAGTGCTTAGTGTAATCGTCGATGTCATCGACCATTGATGAGATGATGGCACCCTTTAGGTGATCTCCATATTTTTGTGCGTATAGTTGAACTAACACACCACCCCAAGATTGACCGATTAAGTAGAAGTCATCTAGACCTAATTTTTGTCTAACTTCTTCAACTTCGTCAACGTAGTAGTCGTAAGTTAAAATCTTGTCAGCAATCTTAGGATCTGAAAAATCAGGGGTATCGGAATACCATGAACCTAATTGATCGTAGTAGGTAACGGCAACATCTAGGCCTTGTTTCTTTAATTGGTCAGCTGAATCTTCCCAGTATTCGTGGGTTCCACCAGGGCCACCGTGTAAAGCAAGTAAGTTAATCTTACCTTCACCAGAAGTATGTGTCCATAAATGATAGCCATTATCTAAAGTGATAATTTTTGTTTGTTGTTTCATGACAATCCCTCGTTTCAATTTAAATTACTATTAATCTTAGTCCTTGTTGAAGGGTAGTTCAACAGCTGAGTCTGATAAATCAAGAGTGTACTTAACATCTTGGTTACCACGAATAGACTTGTCGAAGTCGGTTGCATAGATGACAACAGCCAGTTGGTGTCCAGCCTTAACCTTGTAAACGTTTGGTTGTAAATCAAAGTTAACTTCGTAGAATTCTTCAGCTTTTAGATCACTTACTTGGTAATCGTTGTTTCTGTTTTGCATGTTGATGTGACCTTCAGCAATCTTCTTGAATGGAGTCTTCTTACGACTCATCTTGAATTCGCGAAGGCTATCTTCACGCCATAGGTAGCCTAATTGAATCTTAGCGTGGTCAACAGATTCTGGTTGAGCGTTTAATCTGAAGTCTTCACCCAAATCGATTAGTTGGGCACTCAACATACCGAAGTCTTTAGATGATGATGCAGTCAAGTGGATGTGAGCTTTACCGTTGATAGTGACATCCTTTAGAAGTTTGTCGAATGTAAAGATGACACGGTTGTCGTTGATAGGAGCATCGCTTCCACCAATTACCAAGTCGTTTTCCCACTTGTTGACGTCATTGCAGTATGTTTCAAAGTCCTTTTCGTCTAGTGAGTCTGAGAAACTAACCTTGTCGTCAGTAACTTCAGAATCATCTGATGGTTTAGCTAATTCGAAACGTTTTAGGCTTTCATCTTCGTCGAATTCATCGATTTCATACCAGTTTTGGTCGGTAGCATTGTCTTGAACCAAGATATTAGGGATTAGATTGTCGGCATCGTTTTCAACGTCCATCAACTTGTTGGTGAACCAAAGGTTGACCATGTCGGTGAAATCAAGTGATTGGAATGCGTTGATGTAGATGTGTTGACCTTGGTGTAAAATCATCTTCTTTGAGATATTTAATGGGTCAACGGCATGCCAGATGTTAGCGACATTAATTGGCTTGACGTTTTCGTCGTTTAAACCGTGAATAAAGAACATGTCGGCCTTAATCTTCTTAGCGTCGTTTAGATAGTTACGCTTGTCCCAAAAGGCATTGTAATCACCAGATTCTCGATCTTGTTCGTTAGTGATGTTGGTTAATTGGATTTCCCATTTCTTTTCGTTCTTGATGTCCTCGGCAGCTGACTTCTTACGACTGTAAGTTTCGGCAGCTAACACATCGGCATCTTCACCTTGGAAACCACCGGGAGCCATAACTAATCCGTTTTCACGGTAGTAGTCATACCAATTAGAAATTGCGGCTTCAACTAGGCAGGCCTTTAATCCGGCAACACCAGTTGTAGCAGCGGCAATTTGTAATGTTCCTAGATATGAACGACCAGACATTGCGACGTTTCCGTTTGACCAGTAGGCTTCGATTTGGTTGTTGTCGGTACGGTTGGTAAAGGCAACACGGTTTCCGGCAAGCCATTCGATAACGGCAGTTGCTGAGATGGTTTCATACTTGTCACCAGTGGTTCTAAAGCCATCTGATTCGTAAGTTCCGATTCCAGCGGAGTAGACAACGGCGTATCCGCGAGCCAAGAAGTAATCGTTTAGAGTGTATGATTGTTCACGGCTAAATGTTTGTTCAGCCTTTCTAGTCTTACCTTCAATGTTACGTGCAGCAGGTAGTTCTGGGTCTTTTTCCTTCTTGCTGATGTCTGATAGGGACACAGTGTTAGGTTGTTTGTGCTTAAGACCTAGGTTAACGTTGTGGGTTAACTTTTCACCGTCGGTATCGTTGGTGCCTTGGTTGTAAGGACTAGCAGTAAAGATGACAGGAACGGCATTCTTGTTGCTTTCCTTTGGACGAATGATTTCAGTCTTTAATAGGTCTAAATTGCCGTCATTATCGGTATCCATCGGAGATTCAACGTAAACAACTTCACGAATTAAGTTGTTAGTGTCGTAGACCGGCATGCTCTTACCATTGAAGATAAGTGGTTTATCGAATTTATTGTAGTTTTGTGCGAAGTAACCTTCACCGGCTAGGTAATCGATTAAAGTCACACCGTATTTAGTGTGGGTATTCAATAGAAGATACCATGCACAAATCACGTCGTATAGGTTCATTGGATCATGAACGTCGGCGATTGGTAGGTTTAGAGTTTGCATCTTAGTGATGGAGTTATCGATTAAGAAGTCTTCACCGACTGTGAACTGTAGAAGTTGTAACGCAATGTTGTAAAACGCAATCTTGGATAGTGGGGCGTTTTTGTCTAGGTAGGTTAGTGCGTCATCTTCGAAACTAGCCATGATTTGTGAGATTTTTTGTCCTCGAATGGCTAAACTTTGTGAATCTAAAAAGTAAGTCATCAAGAAGTGTTTTAATAATGCTGATGGGTTGTCAATTTTATCAGTTTCTTCGTCTAAGAAATGAATAGCGCGTAATTCATTCTTAGCAACTTTTAAATTGTAATCAGCAATTGCATATTGATGATTTTTCATAATTATTCTCCTAACTTATGTATAGGTTTGTTTTCATTATATCAGATTAAGTAAAACATCTATTCAGTTTTACTGATAAATACTTAATGATAATCTAGCAAAATGATATAATGATAGCAAATCAAATGTGGAGGGATGATTATGGTAACAGAGATTGACGGAGGTGCCATCGTGTACCGTGTAGTTGATAATAAGCCAGTCTACCTATTAGAAAAAAGTGCTACTAGTGACTTCTGGGGATTCCCTAAGGGCCACGTTGAAGGCGATGAAACGTTAGAACAAGCAGCAATTAGAGAAATTAAGGAAGAAACCGGCATTAACGCCACTATTGATACCGAATTTAGTATTGATGCAAACTATGACATGAAAAATGGTCACCATAAAGTGGTTACTTTCTATACTTCTCAAGTCGATAGTGATAAAGTAACGCTACAAGCTGAAGAAATCAGCGACTATGTCTGGGCTCCTTTTGATGAAGCAATGAAGATTGTTACCTTCGATAACCTAAAAGACATTTTGAAACAGACTAACGAATACATCGTAGAAAAGCTGGGATAGCCAATGGATGCAAAGAAATTAATAGTGATTACCGGTCCGGCAGGAAGTGGTAAGACTTCTCTTCGCGACTACGTGATTGACAAATACCACGCAGCTAAAGTAATTACACATACCACAAGAGCACCACGATATGGTGAACAAAATGGTATTGATTATTATTTTGAAAATAACGAATCATTTAATCAATTGCATTTATTGGAACACGTTGAATATTCAAATGCCAAGTACGGATCCTCAATGGAGGGCATTAACGAAGCATGGTCCAAAAATGATTTAGCAATTATTGTTTTAGATACATTGGGTGCATCTACATATAAGGAAAAACTAGGGGATCAAGCAATCGTTTGGTTTGTCCAAGTCAACGACCCGGTTATCTTACGTGAACGAATGATTAAACGCGGTGATGACATTGAACGTGTTAATCAAAGAATTAGCAGCAATGAATACAAACGCGATATCGAAATCCCAGATAATTTGAAAGATGTCGCAACAGTAATTGAAAATAATGATTGGCAAAAAGCGCAAAACCAAGTTGATGAATTAATTAAAACAATCTAAAAAAGACCTAACGTAAAGTTAGGTCTTTTTTATTTATATTAATCGAATGATTGCTAATGAGATAATCCCAACAATCACGACTACTAATAAACTCTTGGTGATGATGGCAGCAATAACTGATGGAATTGATGCGATTAGGTTTCCCCAGTTGATTGAAGGTAAGTGGCCCAGGTGTTGGACGAATAGTTGTGAGAACCATAACGTTGCCATGATCACGATGGGGACAAAACTTAAAAACTCTTCAACAGTTTTTGATAGTTTAAATTTCTTTAACAGGATGAATGGCAATACACGTGAAAGCCATGTTACTAAGGTACATCCAATGATGGTTAATAGCGTGAAATTAAAAGAAGACATGTTTGATAATCACTCCAATCAGACAAGTAATTAGTGTTACTAGTAGGATTAATAGGTTGCTTGGAATAAAGATTAATCCAATAAATACCATGATTAAGGTGATTAAAATCATCAGTAGCTTTAATTTCAATGGCATACCGTTTTTGGCAATCACTTGTAGATATAATAATCCGATAAACATTGCAACAAGGG
>ERZ794949.172-NODE-172-length-24931-cov-4.404928_pt1 | contig 24931 bp, 21 predicted proteins | sample MGYA00511363_ERZ794949 | MGnify/ENA primary metagenome ERZ794949 (study PRJEB30137, sample SAMN04331402) | food metagenome | isolation source: T1 must sample point D1 replicate B | place: Australia: South Australia ...
GAATATCAGGTCGCCTGGCATGCGCTGTCTGTTGATGGGCATAAAACCACCGGGACTTATATCTTTACCGTAAAGTAATCTTTCCCCGCGCCCCCTCCCGGGGGTGCTGTTTCTGACAGTCATTTCCCGACCATTTCCCCGGCATTCTGTCCGTTTATCACGGCCTCCTGCGTGCGTTTTGATGAATTTTCGCCGTCATTGGATTTTTTTTTCCGTTCTGCCTGCGAACATGCGGGTGAATACCCTATTTTCGTCTGAAAAAAGGGGTGTGTTATGCCCTGACCACTGCCAACGAACCTGAAACGGGAAGATCCGCCATATCAATAAGATATTGACCAAAAGAGAACACTATTCAGGAATATGACAGTATTTCGACAGTTATGTTAATGAATGGATCTCTTTGTTGGTCAAAAAGTAAAACAGAACTTAACTATCAAATAAGCCTTATCAATTTTCAGCTCCTATCAATACCACGCATTTCAGGTGATATATTTTTGTTCACGGAGATGCTTCCTGATGTGTTTGCCCTTAAGGCTGGTTATCAGAATGGCAGAGCCCCGACAGGTTCCCAGAGGAACTCAACCTTACATTTCATCATTATTTTTAATCAGTCATGGGGTAGTAAAATGAAAAAAGTTCTGTTACCAATAGCAGCATTAACCTTAACTCTGGCATCAGTGCAGACATTTGCTTCGGATGGAACCGTTTCCTTTACCGGTAGCATCACGCAGTCAGGTTGCGTAGTGACCAATGCCACCAACCAAACTATCTCTGTGGCGATGGGTAACTATTCAAGCTCAGCACTGTCTTCCCCGACCCAGACTGCCGGCCCGCGTCCTTTTGAAATCGACCTGAGCAAATGTACTACCGGTTCAATCAAAGTTCGCTTTGATGGTACCGCAGTTTCAGGATACCCGTCCTTACTGAAACTGACTCCGACCGGTGTAGCCGGTACTGATCCGTCAACAAGTGTCGGTATTCAGATTACGGATTTAGCGAGCGGGGGAGTTTATACTATCGGTGATACCAGCAGTTCTGTACCTTTCCAGGCAACAGACTCTACTGGCGCGTTGAATATCAAACTGGCTGCCAGATACTATGCATTCGCAAAAGGCACCCCGAGCGGACAGGCTAACGCCACCACTAATTTCTCTATCGAATATCAGTAACAGCTAATACTCTGGTGGAAAAACAGGAACTAATGATGAAGAAGTTTATCTTTTTTGTACTGCTCCAGCTGTTTTCAGTCTCATCGTTTGCAGCAATACAACTGGAGGCCACCAGAGTCATTTATAATTCAGGCAGCAGTTCTGCGTCACTCTCATTAAAAAATGAGAGTAACCAGAACTACATGTTACAAAGCTGGCTGGAAAACGAAGATCGCAGCAGTAATGCGCCGATCCCGATGCAGGTGATCCCGCCCATTATGCGAATCGATGCGGGTAAAGAGGCCACACTGCGTTTTATTTACGCCGGTCATGGATTACCGACTAACCGTGAGTCATTATTCTGGATTAATCTTCAGGAAATTCCTCCGGAGGCCAAAGATCCTAATGTTCTGCAAATTGCCGTTCATAGCCGCTTGAAGCTTTTTTATCGTCCTCAGGGCCTGAATACGACCTTAGATAAAGAAGTGCAGAAACTGATATGGACACAAAACGGCAATAAGTTAACCGTGACCAATAATGGCCCGATGTATATCTCGCTGAACCGTCTGCACCTGAATAAGGAAAGCGCTCAGGATATTTATCTGGATATGGTCTCACCTTTTTCTACCAGAGCGTTTACTCTTCCGGCAAATACTCAGCTCGGATCTACCGTCTCATTCAGCTATGTTAATGATTATGGTGGGACCACCGAAGTAAACAACTTTCCGGTTAAATAAACAGACTTCAGAAGCTGGCCACCATGAAAATAAAAACACGTTACTCTTTGTCGCTGGTTATTGCGCTCCCCGGTCTGCTGGCAATGTCAGGAGCGAGTGCGGAAGAGTTTAATATGCAATTCGTTCATGGTGCAGGCAATCTCAATGCAGCACGTCAGGTGTCGGTCGGTGACAGTATTCAGCCAGGCACTTACCCGTTCGATATTTATCTGAACTCCCAAAAAGTCGATAGCCTGCCGGTGACATTTATCCGAACGCCGGAAGGTGTTCGTCCTTGTTTTAGTACTGAGCAATTGTACGGATATGGTATTATTCTTCCCGCCCCTCTGGCCGGTAAGCAATGTATTGATATCAGTAAATATATCCCGGATGCCAAAGTCGCCGCAGATATTACTCAGCAACGTATCGATCTGGCAGTCCCGCAAACCCACCTGAAAACGCTTCCTCAGGGATACATCCCTACCCGTATCTGGGACCAGGGGGTGAATGCCGGATTTGTTAATTACACGCTCAACTACGACAAAAACAATTATCGCGGTTCATCCGTCGCCGATAATAACGAATATACGTATTTGTCGCTAAATAATGGCCTGAACCTTGGCCGCTGGCGTTTACGTCAAAACGGCAACTATACCCATGATAATATTACCGGCTCTCATTGGAATAATATTTCCAGTTGGGCAGAAACCGATATTATTGCTATGCGCAGCCGTTTTCTGGTGGGCCAGTCCTCTACCAGCAACAGTGTCTTTGACAGCATCCAGTTTCGCGGAGTCAAACTCAGTAGTGTCGATGACATGCTGCCGGAAAGTATGCGGAGTTATGCACCGGTCGTCCGGGGGGTAGCGACCTCCAACGCCCGGGTCACTATCCGCCAGAATGGTTACCTGGTCTACAGCACGACTGTGCCGCCGGGTCCGTTTGCTATCAGTGATCTCTATCCCAATAGCAGCGGTACGCTGTATGTCACCGTGACGGAAGCCGATGGTTCCAGGAAAACCTTTACCGTTGCCTATTCATCTGTCACCAGTATGTTGCGTAACGGATTGTGGAACTATGAGGTCACCGCCGGTCGTTACCATGATGGTATCAGCGGTTATCAGCCGCAGTTTATTCAGGGTACCGTGGCCCGCGGGATCAGCCATAATCTGACGCCGTACGGCGGTGTGATTGTCGCCGACAACTATCAGTCGGCCGTGCTGGGTATGGGGACCGGTCTGGGTGATCTGGGTGCGGTTTCCCTGGATGGCAGTTACGCCAAAACTAATCTGGCTTCCGGTGATACCAAAGAAGGTCAGAGCTATCGTCTTTTATATGCGAAGTCATTAAGTGATTTCGGTACCGATTTCCGGCTGGCAGGGTACCGTTATTCGACCTCCGGATATTATGATTTCAGTGATGCCGTGCAGGAAAGGCGTGACTGGAAAGATGGTCAATACGAAAGCGACTATATCGACCCGAATGACACTGCAGACGGGACACCCGCCTGGGCGCAGACCAATAACGCGACTTATTACTCAAACGTTTATGCCAATAAGCGTGAACGTATGGAAGTTTCGATTAACCAGAACCTGAAAGGTTATGGCAGTATCTATGTTAATGCTAACCAGCAACGTTACTGGGGAACCAGTCAGAAAACCCGTACCGTGCAACTGGGATATTCCAATGCCTGGAAAAATGTGAGCTACGGTGTCTACTGGCAGTCGACCCGTTCCCAGTATGGTTATGCCGATAACAGCATTAACATGACACTTTCTATCCCGCTGGTCTGGAACAATAATAATAACGCGATTGTCTCCACCACCCAGCTGGCACATGACCAGCAGTCGGGCGACAGCTATAACACCGGCGTTTCAGGCACCCTGCTTGATGATAACCGTCTGAGCTACGGAGTGACGACCGGCCATACTCAGACCGGCGGACAAAACAGCGGCGCAAACCTGGGGTATCAGGGCAGTATGGGTAATCTGAACGGTAGTTACAGTTACAGCAACAACTATACTCAGACGGCATTGGGTGCCAGTGGCGGTCTGGTTGTCCACTCCGGTGGAGTCACGCTTTCGCAACCGCTGGGCGATACCTTTGCTATCATCAAAGCGAAAAATGCCGAAGGTGTGGGGATCCTTAACTCACCAGGCGTTAAAGTGGACCGCTTTGGGTACGCTATTGTCAATAACCTGACGGCGTACCGGTACAATACCATCGCACTGAATACCGAAGAGATGCGTCCGGGGCTGGATATTCCGCAATCAGTTATCCAGGTCGTCCCGATGCAGAAAGCCATTGTCCGCGTCACTTTCAATACCTTTTATGGCCACAGCCTGCTCATTCATTCCTCCCTGCCGGATCACAGTTATCCGCAGATTGGTGCGGGGGTGTTTAATGCCCGGGGACGTAATAGCGGTACCGTGGGAATGAAAGGCGATCTGTTTGTCTCCGGCATTGCGGCCGGCGAAAAACTGACAGTGAAATGGGGTGAAGGCCCGAACGATAAATGTTTCTTACTCATCCCCGATAAGCTGGCCGATCAGACAAAAACCATTGGATATCAGGAAATTACACTGACCTGCCAACGCCCCTGAGGAGCCAGGCAATGACACTGCACACCCTACGAAAATTATTAGGCTCTTTGCTGGTTCTCTGCGCGATTTTCGCCAGCCAGCAAAGTTTCGCCCTCTCCTGCCGCCAGGGCAGTTACGCCGACACACCGTCACCGACAGGCTCTATTTCTCAAAGTTTTCCGATTGGATCGGTGTCCTTTGCTAAATCAGACTTTACCGCCGGTAACGTCTTATGGCGTTCGTCTACCTATACTGCCACCTTTACCTGCTGGGATATGCAAGGCTATCCGGGGGGAGAGGATGCCTGGCTCTATTGGAACCCGCAGGGTGGTCTGAGTAAAATAGACCCTTCGCTGAGCGTCGGTGTGACGATCAACGGTAAAGACTATGATTCTATTAACACCGCTGTCGCGACCAAAGCCATTGATGTCGGGCGCGGTACGATTTTTGATTCCGCGTATTATGCGAAGTACGGCCAGGCCAGACCACTGACCATCAGTTTTACTTTTTCGATTTACCTGAAAGCCACCGGGGTCGCACCACAAACAACCTTTACAGACATTGGTACCGCGGGCGTATTTCAGGTGGATGGTGTATTGGGCATTAACAGCACCCCAAACAGTAACTATGTCGCCAACCTGACTAACTTCAATAATATCAGGGTGATACAGTGTACTCCGACAGTGACTATTTCACCGTCAAATATCAATTTCGGTAATGTCATGCGTGAAACCTCCGCGGTCGGCAAAATAGCGAAAACCATACCGTTTACGGTCACCGCAAATGTGTCCGGGGGGGCTGCGTGGGTCAGCAACTGGTCGCCAGTTTTAGTAGTAACGATGTCAGCACCAGCGACCCCACTCTGCTCATTCCGTCCACGAAACCCGGGATCGGCGTTTATCTGACGAGCCAAAGTAATACCGGGACACCGCTTGTCTTTGGTCAGGTCTACCCCTTCACCACAACTGCGATCACCAGCAGCTCTACGACAACCATCCCGGTCGGGTATATTGCTTATCTGAAATGGCTCACCAATTCCCCGACAGTAGGGACTTTCAATACCACTGCCACCGTCAATATAACGTTTAAATAATCCTGACTCCGGCCCCGTCACGGGGCCATCCAGGCCTTATCTGTCGCAGAAGCAACGGAGTATGTCGTTTATCAGTCGTGTGAGGGGAACCGAAATCTTCTCCGGTTATCGGAGGGAAGAGGCAGAGACAGGTTATCGCTTACGCTTAAAATTGACTTCGAACGCATAGGCAATTTTCTGGAAATTACGCTGATTTATCAGTGACAGATTCGTAAACCTGACTGACATCCGTTGCTGATAGCCAGGGTATTCCGGCAGTTCTTCTTCAAGTTCACTGAGCGCAATAATCTCAATATTGGCTTTAAACTCACCGTATTCTCCTAAAGACAATAATGCTTTCTTAAATACCGCGCCGACTTTGGCTTTTTCTGACAACGGCTTCGGTGTGTAAACGCCTAATCCGCCGACCGAAAAGTCATAGATGATAAAGGGTCGGGGTGCACTGAGCCCTGAAAGCGGCAACGTCAGGGTAAAGTTTTTCCATAAAGGCAGCGGAACGCGCAGGTTAATACGCCGTTGAAAGTAATTAAACTCATTACCGATCTCGCCGGTCAGTACAGTCCCCCCGGCGGTTTCTTCCTGACGGACAGCATTCAGAGTAAAAATAATTTTTGCTTCACTCCCTTCTGCGCTGAGTTCAAGAGTTGCGGGTAAGGTAAAATCTGCTTGCGGGAGGCTCAGATAAACACGGCTGGATTCAACACGTAGCAATTCGAAATCGTGCCCCTCTTCAGAACTGAGGCTAAAACGATGTTTTTCTTTCAGCAGGGTACGCAGGATTGCGACCAGTTCAAAACGATCATTTCTGAGCGTCTGCGGATCAGTATTAACACCAGCCATAGGAGATAAGCCTTCTTACTTAAGAGAAACTTTAAAATAACATATAAAAATAGGAAGGTATTCACAAGGCTTGCTCTCTTTATGAGATAGCAGACAGAGGCCACACGCCTGTGACACCACAGACGTCATACCGCGGTTCTGTCAGGCAGCGCAGCACAACTCTTCAATGGTCAGCTCCTTCCAGAGCTTCCCTTGTAACGCATAGTACGGCATTTCAGACAGCCATTTTTCATGCTGATCGGTTTCAATACCTTCGACAACCACATTACAATTATTTAATGAAAAGAAGTTCAGTAACGCTCCCATCAGCTGGCTTCCGCCAGGCTTACTCATAAAGTTCCAGAACAAAAATCGGTCTATTTTAATATAACGAAATTGATTATCGAAAACAGCTGAGAATCCGGAAAGGCCGGAACCAAAGTCATCCAGCCAGAATGTCCGCTGCTTATGGAATACCGGGGCCTGGTTAGACTCAGGTACCAGACTGTCTGAAGATTCATTCACTTCAAAATGGATAAAACCCGCAAACGCATTGCCTTCAGACAGGTAATGCTCGTTCACAAAGTCCAGTGACTTATCATCGATATTCACCGTCACAATCACATTGTGACGAATAAACCAGTCACGGTAAGACCCGATTAAAGCAATCTGTGCCTTAAGGATCTCAATACTCATGGCAGGAGTGACGCTTTGGAAAAAAAATTCCGGAGAGATTGTTGTCCCCTGGTGGTTGGCGGTGATCCTCGATAAACATTCAACCGCTAACAACTCTCCGGTTTTACCAAACATCGGCTGGAAAACAAAATTGATTGAAAAATTAGCAAGCTGTAAAGGGGACATAACTCACCTGGGATGAAAATGGCTTAGTGGTCAGAATCTCCAGCACGACATGCAAGGCATAGATGAAAGACTCAGCGCTTTGTTTACTCTGGAAAGTATAACGCTGAACCCCCTGAATTCCGGCCTTTTATTAAAAAAGTTAACGATTAAAACGTTGATTCAGATAGTTAAAACCAATGAATTTTTTCTTACGCTCAGCCCGGGATTTTTCGTCACCGGGGTTCCGGACAGTAGCACCTCAACGTACTTCATCGTACAAATAAACGAACAAAAAGTCGGCGGAATTTTATTCTACTTATTCACCAATAGTCGTCTTTGCTAAGGGGATTATGGGCATTGTGCCGGATTTAATGCATAAATAATCAGATTTAATAGTTGTTAGTTTTACAGAAAGATGGCATTTTTTGACAATCCTGACAAAAGTCCGGTGCACTGCTGTTGCAGTGCGCGCCAGAGATTTACACAACATCTGTATCATAAGGGGAAAGCGTTGAACGCTTCAGTCAAAACCACACCGGAGAAAATCAGCGGTTCCGCCATTCTGTTTTTCATCCAGACTTTTTCTACGCTCGGCTTTGCCGTGCTCTATTCCACACTGGTTCTGTACGCAACAAAGAAACTGGGTTTCAGCGAAGACTCAGCGAATGCCATCATGGGCGTTTTCGGTGCGTTTAACTATGGTCTTCACCTGTTTGGCGGATACCTGGGGGGACGCTATCTGAGTAACCGTAACCTGTTTGTCCTCGGGATGGTGTTGCAGGTTATCGGCTGTTATCTGATTGCCAGCGCCGGCGTCACCGGGCTTTATTGGGGACTGGCCATGTTCCTGACCGGAAGCGGGCTGAATGTGACCTGCCTCAATATGATGCTGACACAGCGTTTTGCGCCGGAAGATGATCGTCGGGAAAGCGCTTTCCTGTGGAACTATGCAGGGATGAACCTGGGCTTTTTTATCGGGTTTACTGTCGCAGGGTATTATCAGCTGGGCGAAAATTACAAAGCGTTGTTCCTGTTTGCTTCGCTGGGTAACATTATCGCCATCATCGCAGCGCTGGTGTTCTGGCCTCACCTGAAAGACAAAAACACCCCGCTGACGCAGGTCAGCCCGTCGACCTACCGGAAGCGTCTGGTCGCCGGGGTGGCTATCCTGGTCGTTCTGCTACCGATTATTCGTGTGATGCTGACCTATGCCGCTATCAGCAGCTATTTTGTTATCGCTATCGGATGTCTGATCTTTATCCTGCTGTGCCTGATGACACTGAAACACCCGGTGGCCGATGAGCGTTCACGTATGGGGGCTTACCTTATTCTGATGCTCGGTTCTCTGGTCTTCTGGTCACTGTATCAGCTGGCGCCGATGGGACTGATGCTGTTCTCCGAACATAATATTGACCTGAATGTCTATGGCTGGATAGTCGCTCCGCAGTGGATCCAGAACATTAATACCATCGTTATTGTGATCGGTGGCCCGTTAATGGCGATGTACTTTAACCGCCTGCGTAAAAAAGGTTACCGGATTGACATACCACTGCAGTTTGCCTCTTCGCTGGTGTTTATCGGCCTGGGTATGCTGGTCTTACCGGTGGGGATCTCCCTGGCGGGCGGTAATGGTCTGATGGCGTTCAAATGGATAGTGATCAGTTATATTCTGCAGAGTATCGGCGAACTGCTGATCTCCCCGATTGGCTATGCCATGATCGGAAAACTGGCACCGAAACAGCATCAGGGGCTGATGATGGGTAGCTGGATGATGGTGACCGGTGTGGCATCGGTACTGGCAGACTATTTCTCCGGCATGATGCCGGATAACAGTAATACCACGCCTGTGGCAACCAACCCGGGCTACAGCCATGTCTTTAACCTGCTGGGCTGGGGTTCAGTGATCACCGCCGTGGTGATCGCCGTACTTATCCCGTTATTACGTCGTATGATCAACCCGCAGGTCCGCACAGAGGACTGAGTGTGACCGACCCCGGCAAATGCCGGGGTCGTCTTTTATACCCTTCTCTTACACCAGACCGTGTTAATGCCTGAGGCTATCAGCATAATCACCGCCGTCCCCAAAAAAACGGCCGGCATACCTGCCTGACCTGCGACCACACCGCCAAACAATGGCCCGCAGACCTGACCGATATATTGTGCCGACGTGGAATACCCGAGTAAGCGACCGGTTTGTCCGGCCGGTGCATGATGGCGGATAATTGCAGTGATACAGGGCAGCATTCCCCCTAATGCCAGGCCCATCAGAAAACGCAACACCAGCAGTTGCCATACCGCAGTCACAAAGGCCTGCGGGATCAGCAAAATACCGCAAATCAGTAAACCGCAGGAAAGTACACGCCAGTGCCCTGTCCGGTCAGCCAATGCGCCGATACGCGGAGCCGCTATGATGCTGCCTAAGGCCGTGGACGCCATGATAACCCCGGTAAACAACGTCGCCTGCGTCAGATCAGAGATCAGGCTGGCAACATACAGGGTAATGATCGGTTCCACAGACATCGTGGCGAAAATCAGTAACATCGCAGACACCCACATTACCTTCACCGCGACAGGTACCGGTTGCTGCACCGCAGACTGGGACGGGGAATGCCTGGCCGGCTGGCGTTCCTCTTTAAGCAAGAGCAGCGTACCCAGAAAGGCCAGAAAAATAATCCCCCCGGTCAGCAGGAAGGTTTCGCGTATCCCGATAATCGCGGGAAGCATGCCTCCGGCCAACGGACCGACGATATTTCCGGCCATGATCCCGCCGGAAAGGATGCCAATCGCATAACCTGTTTTCTCTTTCGGGGTTTGTGCTGCGACCAGAATCATCGAACCGGAAGCATAACCCCCCAATAAACCCGCCAGTAAACGTAAAGCCACCAGTTGCCAGGGCGCTGTTGCCATACCCATCAGTGACATGGCAACAGCCATCCCCAGGCTGGCCCTGATCAGCATCAGTTTACGGCCATATTTATCTGCCAGCCGTCCCCATAAGGGTGCCGTCAATGCCGCCGTGAGAAAGGTTGCCCCATAGGCCACCGCAGACCAGTGGGCGATACTGCTCGTGCCTTTAATACCTAAGGACTGCAGATACAGCGGAAGAAAAGGCAACAGCAATGTCATGGCAATCAGTGTGCTGAAAGATCCCAGGGTACAAACCCAGAGATTACGCTGCCAGTGAGGATCTTCCTCTGAAAGATTGCCGGAATAGTCTGCCATTTCAATAACCTGCTTTGCTCATAGAAAAGGAAAGCGTAACGTCAGGCAGAGTGAAAGAACAGCCGCCGGAAGATATTTACCGGCTGCCCCCTGATTATTGCACTGTTGCAATAATCAGGCGTCTCTGAGCTTTTCAGTCAGTAAATCACATAACCGGGTGACCGGAGAAGAGAACGTCTCCTGGACCTTTCGCAGCAGATAACTATGGTACCCGGGCAACTGCCATTCAGGCAGGACCGGCCGTAATGTGCCTTCTGCCTGGGCCTGATGCACCATGTAGGAGGGCAGACAGGCAATGCCCGCTCCGGCGCAGGCCGCGGTTAATAATGCCATACTGTTATTGGCCCGGAACCGGCTAACCGCATTCACTTCTATCCGTTTTTTCTCTTTCCGGAAACTGAGGGCAGCCTGATGGGCCGGCCCGTGAAAGGTCAGTAACTGGTGACGGCTAAGCTGCTCCGGTGACGTCAGTACGGGATGCCTGTCCAGATAGGCCTCCGTCGCATACAATCCCCAGGGGATCACCGAGAGCGGCTGTGACAACCCCTGATCCGGTGGGCGCTGGCGAACCACGATCGCGACGTCAATATCGTCGTGGATCATGTCCGGTTCCCTGTCGTTCAGATCAAGATCGACACGCACATGGATATTTTGCTGCATAAAGGGTTGCAGCACCGGGACAATACACTGACACCCGTAAGTCACCGGCGCGACCAGCCTGACCTGTCCCGCAGGCTGACTGTGCATGCGGTGAATGAAATCATCTGCCGCTGATACCTGCCTGCTAAGGCTTTCGCAATAGCGATAATAAAGCAGCCCGCATTCCGTGACGCTCACCTTGCGGGTGGTGCGGTGTAATAATTTCATCGCCAGACGGTTTTCCAGTGCGGCGATTTCGCGGCTGACGGTGGCTGTTGATATGCCCAATACCCCCGCCGCCAGACTGAAACTTTGTTGTTCCACTACGCGGGCAAAAATATACATCGCCTGCAGGTTTTCACCCTGTTGCATACGTTATCCTGTTATCCGTCGTGCGGGGATATAGGGTATTACCTGCCGCTGGCCACAAATTCCGGCTGACACCCGACCGGAAAGTTCACCGAGTTTGCGATAAAGCAGGCATCATGCGCGGCGTGGTGGAGTTGAGCCGCCCGATCCCTGTCCTGATCATTCTGCAAGCGGATACGCGGCTTCAGAATAATGCCGGTAAAATGGCCTTTTACCCCTTCCACCATCGTTCCTTCAGCCTCATCCTGATACTCTTCCACGACGATACCGGCATCTGCACATAAGTGCAGATACCACAATTTATGGCAGGCAGAAACCGACGCCAGCAGAAGTTGTTCGGGATTCCAGCGGCTATTATCCCCCCGGAAAGCAGGGTCGGCACTTAACGCAATCGGCTCCCGCCCTTCAGCCTGTAACTCCCCGTCACGTCCATAGGCTTTATAAGATGATGTCCCCCCGCCACGATTTCCGGTCCAGCGAACTGTCACACGGTAATGATGCTGTCTTGCTGCCATAATGATCCCCGTTAGCTTTGCTTCAGGCGATAGCCTCTGACCCCGGCCATCAGTATTAAAACATCATACTTTCTTATGCGATTTTCCGGAAAGTGATTTATCCGGAGTCATCCTGATGACATGCTGCAGGATCCCTGCCCGGCCCTGCTTCCCACCCCGACAGGCCGGAAATATCGCACTTTTTTGTAAAGCGGCCCCGTGGAGTTATCCCCTTCCTCCCCGGAAAGAGGACAATAATGTGACTCAGGTCACATTATCTTTGCTAAAAAATGAAACAAATTATAACAACTGTGAAGATTCTCCATTTACTAACGTATGATATCCGGCATGATCATTCCGGGTTAACACGGTTTATCAGCCTTATGCATCTGGTTTGACTCCATTTTTTGCGTCTGTATTCAGATGCGCTCTTTCAGTATTCAGCAAATGGTGACGATAAAATGAAATATAAAATAATGATGGCAGCAACACTTCTGGCTGGCTCTGTGACTGGCCATACGTATGCTGCAGACACCTCACCGACCTATGTGTCTGACTGGTGGCATCAGAGTGTCAATGTCGTTGGCAGTTATCACACCCGTTTCGGACCTCAGTTAAATAATGATCTCTACCTGGAATATGAAGCCTTTGCTCATAAAGACTGGTTTGATTTTTATGGGTATGTTGATTTGCCAAAATTTTTCGGCACCGGAAATGGCAATGACAACGGCATCTGGGACAGACGCAAGGGTTCACCGATGTTTATGGAAATTGAACCTCGCTTTTCTATTGATAAACTGACCGGAACCAGCCTGGCATTTGGTCCGTTTAAAGAATGGTATTTCGCTAATAACTATATTTACGATATGGGCCCGAATAATGCCAATCGCCAGAATACCTGGTATATGGGTCTGGGTACCGATATTGATACCGGCACTAAGCTGGCATTATCCATGAACGTTTACGCGAAATATCAATGGCAGAACTACGGTGCGGCGAATGAAAATAGCTGGGATGGCTACCGTTTTAAAATTAAATACATGTTACCACTGACCACTCTGTGGGGCGGAAACCTCTCCTACATTGGTTTTACTAATGTCGACTGGGACTCTGATCTGGGTGAGAAGGCTGGCCCTGTGCGTACCGGTAACTCCGTTGCTTCCAGCCATATCTTGTCACTGTCCTATAACCACCTGCATTACTCTCTGGTGGCCCGTTATTTCCATAACGGCGGGCAATGGGCCGATGGTTCAACGCTTAACTTTGGTCAGGGTGACTTCTCAACACGGAATACCGGTTGGGGATACTATGCAGTCGTCGGATATAGTTTCTGATTAATCCCGTCCTCCGTTATTATTGATAACGGTATTGTTCCGCGAAAATATTTCGCGGAACATCTCCCCGCTATTATTACGGTTAATCACTAAAAAATTACCCTCGTCTTTTTTATTTCCTTCGTCTATTCTGGATTTTCGTTCACTGCTTATCTTTTCTTCCCTATAAAAATAGTTGATAAGCAGAATTGCAAATACAGTAAGCCCGAGGTTAAATGATTTATGTCATCGTCTTTGAGTAAAGCAGATTTATCTGCCACCCCCGATAGCAATAATACGACAATCGCCGGACGCATTGATGCATTACCGGCAAGCAAAAGCCTCTGGTGTTTTATTTCGCTTTTAGCCCTCGGCGGATTCTTTGAACTCTACGATTTATTTGAAACAGGGTATATTAGTTCAGGTTTACTGGCAGAAAAGATATTTCATACGGGTCATGAAGGTGTTTTTGGAATATCTGATCAGGCGGCCTTTGCTTCTGTCACCTTCCTCGGCTTATTTTTGGGTGCCAGTTTACTGGCCAAATATGCAGACAAATTTGGCCGCCGGCTGACCTTTATGTGTGCACTGGCCTGGTACGGGGTATTTTCTCTGCTCATGGCCTTCCAGCACAGTGCTGAAGGGATCATTCTTTGCCGTTTGCTGGTCGGTGTTGGGCTGGGGGTCGAACTTGTGACTATTGATACCTATCTCTCGGAATGGATGCCTGCACATTTACGTAGCCGGGCTTTCGCTTTCTCCTTCTTTATCCAGTTTCTTTCCGTTCCTGTCGTGGCCATCATGTCCTGGTGGCTTATCCCGCAAACGTTTCTGACTCTGGAAGGATGGCGATGGGTAATTATTGCCGGAGCCGTCTGTTCGCTGATTATCTGGAGTATCCGGCGTAATCTGCCGGAGTCTGCCCGCTGGCTGGCACAGCAGGGACGCCATCAGGAAGCACATCAGGTGCTCAGTGACATGGAAAAACGTTGCGGTATGACTCCGGTCACTGACTTCCGCGCGGACACCGCAGGTATCAAACCACCGGTACAGGGCAGGTTCAGAGATATCTGGGCACCGCAATGGCGTAAAAGAACGCTGATGCTGGTTGTGATGAACTTCTTCCAGTCGATAGGATTTTTCGGCTTTGGAAACTGGTTACCGGCCCTGCTTTCCGGCAAAGGCACAACCCTGACCCATAGCCTGCTTTACTCTTTCTTTATCACTCTGGCTTACCCGCTGGGGTCGTTACTGTGCAGTCGCTATGCCGATAAAATAGAAAACAAATGGCAGATTGTCCTCTCCTCGCTGATGACGGTTGTCTTCGGCACACTGTTTGCGTTGGTGACGCAACCTGTGCTGCTGATCCTTTGCGGATTTATGATCACTTACTCAAACGCCTGGCTGACCTTCAGTTACCACTCTTACCAGACCGAGATATTCCCTACCCATATCCGCGCACGTGCGGTCGGGTTCTGCTACTCGTTCAGCCGCTTATCGACGGTGTTCAGTAGTGTCATGATAGGCTCTATTCTGGCCTACGCCGGAAGTCAGGGAGTGATCATCTTCATTATCCTCAGTATGCTGATGGTCATGCTCTCTGTCGGTATTTTCGGGCCGAAAACCCGTGGGCTGGATTTAGAAAATATCTGATCTGTACGCCATAAAAAACGGGCGGCATCACTGCCACCCGTTTTATTCCTCACTCACTTACCACGAGGTTACTGCTGTTTTTCCAGGTCTTTTATCGTCGCCCCGCCCTGATGGCCCCGAACAAATTCCGAGTTCCTGATATCAGCCACCTGGCTTGCGGTCACGCCGGAAGAAGCGTTATTCCCCCAGCTGCTGCGGATAAAGTTAACCACATCAGCGACTTTCTGATCATTCAGACGCCAGCCAAACGCTGGCATGGTGATGGCAGAAGGTGCGCCTTGCACACCCGGCAGCGTATCTCCGGTAAGAATGATATGAATAAGCGATGTCGGATCCTTCGCTAATACCACCGGATTCCCTTTCAGGGCCGGGAAGAAACGCTGGTAGCCTGTACCGTCTGTTTTATGGCAGGCAGCACAACTGTCAACATAGGACGCGGCGCCGGTCATAGAGTCATCCCCTTTCAGCAGCGCCTGAGCCACCGAATCATCCGCAGTGAATGCCGGCTGCTTAGGATCCTGCGGGCTGAGTGACTTCAGATAACGGGCAATCGCCTGAATATCGTCCTGACTCATATATTGCAGACTGTGCTGTACCACGTCGGTCATCCCGCCAAAAGCAGCGGTATGATCATTGCGGCCATAACGCAGGAATTGTGCAATATCGTCGGTACTCCAGCGGCCCAGACCTTCACGGTTATCCCCGCGTAAATCGCTGGCATTCCAGCCATCTATCGGGGAACTGCTGCCCGACAGGAAGAGGTCACCCTCACTGTTATTGAGCGCTTTTTCCTGCATGGTGATGGCCCGTGGCGTATGGCAGGCACCACAGTGCCCCAGCCCTTCCACCAGATAACGCCCGCGGGCCAGTTCAGGGTCTTCACCTGGTGCTGCGACGGCAGGTTTGACGTCAGGAGCAAACATATGCCGCCAGATGGCCAGTGGCCAGCGCATAGAAAGTGGCCATGGAATATCACTCGCCTTATCCGGTTCACTCACCGGCTGGACACCCTGCATAAAATAGGCGTACAGAGCATGCATATCATCATCGCTCACCACCGCATAGGACGGGTAAGGCATCGCGGGATAGAGCGTTTCACCGTTTTTCGCAATCCCCTGACGCACAGCTTTCTGGAAATCATCATAGGTGTAGTTACCGATACCGTACGTCTTATCCGGCGTAATATTGCTGGAATAAATCGTGCCGATCGGTGTCTTCATCGGCAGACCGCCGGCAAAAGGCTGACCGCCTTCGCTCGTATGGCATGCCGTACAGTCCCCGGCCCGTGCCAGATATTCCCCGCGCTTCACCAGATCCTGCCCGCTTTCATCAGCAGCCATGGCAGAAAAGGCCAGCGAGCTCAGCACCAGTGCTAATAGTCTTTTTTTCATCGTCTGTGCCTCTTATGCCTGTACCAACGGACCCGGATTTTTCAGATACACCTCACGGATCGTTTTTGCCGACCAGTAGGTCAGTGCAGCAACCAGTCCTGTCGGGTTATAACCCAGCCCCTGAGGAAAGGCTGAGGCCCCCGGTACAAAGACATTCGGCACATCCCAGCTCTGCAGATAACGGTTGATAGCACTGGTTTTCGGATCTTCACCCATAATGGCCCCGCCATTCATGTGGGTGGTCTGATACACCGTGGTATCAAAGTGCGTTCCCGGGGTTTTCGGACCGCCCATAATCAGTTTCGGGTTCATGGCTTTGGCGATGTTGTGCATTTTAGAGACCATAAACTCTGACATTTTGATGTCATTGTCCTGCCAGTCGAACGTCATGCGTAGCAAGGGTTGTCCGTAGGCATCTTTATAATTCGGGTCCAGATCCAGGTAGTTCACCCGGTACGACTGGTGTGCACCATGAGCATCCATCGAAACGTGGTGCGTGTAAGTCTCCGCAACGGCCGCTTTCCACTCACTTCCCCAGGCAGGCGTCCCCGGAGGGGTAGGTAATCCGGAAACCGGCTTGGTGCCCGCCTGGTTTACCCACATCGGGGAGCCACCGACAAAACCGTACGGACCATGGTCAAAGTTATCCGCGTTAAAATCATCAATAGCCACGCCCGCACCGCCCGCGCCGATAAACGGGTTAGTGGTGGTGTTTTTATCAAACAACGCTTTCAGGGTAGAAATATTCTGATAGGCAAAGTTACGGCCAACCACCCCTTCATTGGTGATCGGGTTATACGGCTTGCCGATCCCTGACAAGAGCATCAGGTGAACGTTATGGAACTGGAAAGCTGACAGGATCACCAGATCCGCTGGCTGGACTTGTTCACGCCCGCTGGCATCCAGATAAGTCACGCCGGTCGCTTTTTTCTTATCGTCAGTCAGATTGACGCGCAGAACATAAGAGTCATTACGCAGCTCAAACTTAGGCTCCTGACGCAGGGCCGGTAAGATATTGACGTTAGGCGAGGCTTTCGAATACATGTAGCAGGCGTAACCGCTGCAGTAACCACAGAAGTTACATGGCCCCATCTGCGCGCCATAGGTATTGGTGTACGGACCAGAGGTATTCGCCGAAGGCATATCATAAGGATGATACCCCACAGACTCCGACGCTGCCGCGAACAACTGGGCTGAGTAGGTCCGTTCCTGTGCCTTCAGCGGAAAGTTATCCGAACGGTCAGCAGCGTACGGGTTTCCGCCTTTCCCTTTACCCACCACTTTACCGTTAACGGTCCAGGCGGTACCGGAAGTACCGAATACCTTTTCGGCTTTATCAAAAAATGGCTCCAGCTCATCATAGCTGACACCGAAATCCTGAATTGTCATTCCTTCAGGGATAAAGTCTTTGCCATAACGCTCTTCATAATGGCTGCGAAGGCGTAATTCCACCGGATCGACACGGAAGTGACAACCTGACCAGTGCAGCCCGGCGCCTCCGGTACCGGTTCCAGGCAGGAACGCATTTAACTGGCGATAAGGCAACGCCGTCTGCGAGGCATTATGCCGGACAGTGACGGTACTCTTCGACAGGTCCTGGAACAGTTTCTTACGCACGTTGTACGTCAGTTCATCAATGGACTGCGGATACGCACCGTCCGGATAGGTATCCCGATGGGGGCCACGTTCCAGCGCAACCACGTTGAGTCCGGCTTCTGTCAGTTCTTTCGCCATAATCGCACCGGCCCAGCCGAAACCGACAATAACGACATCTGTTTTTTTCATTTCATTCGCCATGATTACGCTCTTTCTCCACGAATTGATACCGGCGGGAAGGGGTAATGCTCACCGCGCTCTACCCAGTCCATAAAATCAGCACGGGCGCCCGGGAAACCAATCAGTTTCCAGCCCGACATGCCCTGATTACCGCCATGGATAGGGTCGCTGAAGAATCCTTCACGGGTATTCTGTAACAGGTAGGAGAAAAAGAGCTTACTCGGCAGGTGGCTGAACTCTGCCTCACCACTTTCAAACGCTTTCAGCAGGCTTACCTGCTGTTCCGCGGTTAATTCGGCAAAAACTTTCTGGTGCTGTTGCTGACTATAGGCGTCCGCATCGGCCAGCCCCAGGCGGTAAATCTGGCGCGGGACCAGAGGTAACTGATAGCCCAGTTCTTTTGGCGCATCCGGCGCAAACGGGCCCTGCATATACCAGTTGGACCCGGTGGCATACGGCGTATTCATCTGACGGTCGATATACTCGGGTACACCCGCTTCGATGGCTCCGGGGCCACGTTCATCCGCCGGGATCAGGTGAGCGACCGCTGCTTTAATAAACGCATATTCTTCTGCGGTAAACCAGGTGGGCTGATAGTCGCGGGGCAGCGACTGCCCGTTTGCGGTACTATCAGCTGCCTGCGCGGCAGGACTTAATGCAAATGAACCAATGGCGGTGCTTCCCACTGCCATTGCCGGTGCAAGCGTAATGGTTCTTAATAAAAAGTCCCTGCGCGATTGGCCATTCTTATGTTCTGACATGACATTGCCTCAGTACCGCATATAATGCAGCATGAAATGTTAAAGTTTTTAGTGATGTTTTTGAGTTACCTATAACCGTAACGAATCAGTGTTACCGGTAACAAGTTACGACATTCTACACCTGTTATTCATAAGGTTCAGTAGATAAAAACATTAATTTACTATTTTATTAACATAACGGGCGGGTATGTTTTACATAAACAGTGATATGCAATCCTGTCTGTCACTGTCAGAAACATCCCCCAACAGACAGTTAACAGGGTTTAGCGCTATAACAGGATGAGACTAATAATGGAGTGGTTATGTTTAAATGTTTCTTTCCCAGACCGGGTCCCTTTTTCACCAGTGCAGCAATATGGAGTCTGATCACCATCGTCTGCTGGTTCTGTTTCGGTGAAACTGCGCCGATGCATTTTCCCGCACTGGCAAAGGCGGCGGCCAGCCCGCTCCCGAATACTGTTTTCCGCTTCGTACATCTCAGTCAGCTCTGGTTCTATCTCTATTTCTGGATAGCCACTGCACTCTTTGCGCTGGTCTGGCGCGCCATTGATAACCACCCGTGGCAGCTCTGGTCGGTCTGGGGATCGGCCCTGATCATCTTTTCGACCTGGTTTGGCGTTCAGGTCGGTGTTGCTATCAATGCCTGGTATGGCCCTTTTGGTGATTTGATCCAGAAAGCACTGACCAAGGCAGGATCGGTGCCGCTCACCGTGTTTTATGATGAGATCATTGCCTTCCTGGGGATCGCCCTGGTGGCGGTAGTGATTGGTGTGATGAACTCCTTCTTTATCAGTCACTGGGTATTCCGCTGGCGTACAGCAATGAATAACTATTACATTGCTAACTGGCAGCATCTGCGTCACGTCGAAGGTGCCGCCCAGCGTGTGCAGGAAGATACCATGCGTTTTGCCGGTACGCTTGAGAGTTGGGGCGTGAGCTTTATTCAGGCCATTATGACGCTTATCGCCTTCCTGCCGGTGCTGGTAGGGCTGTCACACTACGTCAAAGATATTCCGCTATTGGGGAATATCCCGTATGCGCTGGTGATCATTGCTCTGCTGTGGGCACTGTTTGGCACCGGTTTACTGGCGGTGGTAGGCGTTAAATTACCGGGTCTGGAATTCCGTAATCAGCGGGTTGAAGCGGCCTACCGTAAGGAACTGATTTACGGGGAAGACCATGCCGACCGGGCGACACCGCCTACCGTCCATGAGCTGTTCAGTCAGGTCCGCTACAATTACTTCCGGCTCTACTTCCACTACCTGTACTTTAATATCACCCGTATTCTGTATCTGCAGGTCGATAATGTGTTCGGGCTGTTTGTGCTGTTCCCGTCCATTGTTGCCGGGACCATTACGCTGGGGATCATGAACCAGGTCTCTAATGTCTTTGACCAGGTGCGATCTTCATTCCAGTATCTGATCAATTCCTGGTCAACCCTGGTAGAGCTGATGTCTATCTATAAACGTCTGCGGAGTTTCGAACAGATCCTGCAGAACAAACCGCATGATGAAATGATGAACGACGCCGCAGAATAACGGCAGACCGCGTCCCCCCGTAAAGCGGGGAGGCGGTTTATCGCTTCCCGGCCCGTTGTCGCCATTTTATAATAAAAAGCACGGTAACAAGGGTATGAGGATCCCCGGGGGTCAGGCCGCAGAATGCGTCAGAGTGACCGCAGAAAGCCTGAATGATACCGCGGACATCCACCCGCGGTTACCTGTTTATCATCCCGCCTTTTTACCGAGGATCACCGAATGAATCGAGCCCTATTCGTCTGTCTGTCGGGCCTGCTGACCAGCGTCCTGTCCGTACAAAGTATGGCGGCAGAAACCACGATAAAACAACTTCCGGTCAACGCTATCCATCCCACCCAATCTGCCGTGGGGTATGATGAAATAAACTACAAAATTGCCCTTGATAAGGCCGACCCTGCCAAATTATTCACAGAATTTTGTGAGAATAACGGCGCAGGCAAAGTCAGGCAATATAACACCCACTCTGCGATCACCCGACCCGGCAGTTTTACCTGTCAGTCGCCGTATGGCACTTACCCTGACGCGGTAAAGAGTGCGGTTATCGCCCCGGATCATCAGGTCTATCTGACCGACGGACATCATACGATCAGTATTTTCCGTGACATTGCCGGTGATCAGAACTTTACCTTCAGTGTGCGGATCACCAACGATCTCAGTCAGCTACCGGATATGGCGGCTTTCTGGAAATGGATGGAACAGCATAACCAGACCTGGCTGAACGATCCGGCAGGAAAGCGTGTTAAGCCAGCAGATTTACCGGCACAGGTCGGCATGCAATTTATGGCAGACGATACGTACCGCTCCGTGGTCTATTTTCTCCGCTCTGTGGCGTATAAGAAACCGGAAAATGCCCCGCCGTTCCTGGAGTTTTACTTAGGTGACTGGCTACGCCATCATCAGCCGGTGAGACCCGGAGAGCTGAAAACCAAAGCCGGCTATGCCGCATACCTTGCCCGTGCCGCCAATGCATTAGTGAATGCCAGCGGGTCGGAACACACGACGGCTTCCCCGGACTCACCGACGCTCGGTCAGTCAGGTAAGCTGGATAAAGTTAATGTGAAAAAACTCGATAAGCTGAGTGAAAAAGGCGGGAAACTGTCGGTGTTATTCGGGGAGAGGGCGACATCCTGAGAGGAAAAACAGGGGGACCCGCCCCCTGTTCAGGCGATTACAGAGTTATACGCATCACTTCATCCGGTGCCGTTGCCGGTTTCTCACGGGAAGCCGGCTGTTTCACGGTAACAAACAGGCTCTTACCGTCGGCGGACAGCGCCAGACTGTTAGGCAGCCCCGGGGTTTTCACGGTCTGTTCCGGCTGGTAATTTTGGGTATTAATAATGCTGACCGTACCGGCCTGCCGGTGGGTCACATACAGCTGATGGCGCTGCGGGTTATACAGCACAGACAGGGATTCCGGGACAGTAATTTTATCGATCACTTTATCGGTACGGGTATCCACCACCAGTACCCCGGGTTGCTTATAATCAGCAATAAACAGACGATGGCCCGCCGGGTCTGATGCAATATTCAGCAGCGCACTGTCGCCTTTCTCGATGAGTTTCTCTTTCTTTTCAATACGCTGAGTCGTTGTGTTGATCACGACCAGCTCGCCGTCGGCGTTAGAGATGTACAGCCGATGACGGGCGCTATCCAGCGCAACACCGGCCCCCAGTTTGCCGGTATGTTCGATGGTATTCAGCAGCGTCAGGTTCTTCGCATCAACCACCCAGACCACACTGTCCGCACCGACCCCCGGGATATAAAGACGGTCGTTTTCCGTATCAATCGCGATTTCACGGATCTGCAGCGGTCTGACTGTCTCACTGCGCTGACGGCTATCCAGCACCAGGTGTTTCAGTTGTTCGCCACTGCGGGTATCAATGGAGGTCAGCGAACTTTCGCGGCTGTTACCGAGGTAGAGGATACCGGTACGCGCATCCAGTGCCATCCCAAAAGGCTTATACTGGCTTTTCAGGGTTTGAGTTGTTTTTAAGTCCTGCGGGTCCAGCCGGTAGACAACTCCGCCCTGTTCGTCACGTCCCTGAGCGCCTGAAACATAAAGCGCATTCCCCGTCTGACTGTAGGCAAGTTCATAGAGTCCCTTTCCGACCGGCTGATGGAGGGTGGAAACCGGTTGGGCTGCAAAGCTGCCTGCGGAAAATAGTGCTGCTACCAGCACCAGAGGGCGGAAAAACGTCTGATGAGCCATCATGTTGTAAGTATCTCCAGAGTAATAAACGACGTATGACCGGACTTCTGCGGAGGCTATCCTTTTCCGCTGTCAGGGGTAATAAATGATTTTCTTTATGATAAGGATAATCATTTACACTTTAAATGAACAGCTTTTTATCCGCTACCAGGAGACCGTCAGAATACAGCGAAAGAGAAGATAAGAGAGTGAATGGTCACTTACCGACAGAACCTTCTGCCGGTAGGTATGGGAGTGAAAATCAGTGTTTTTCTGCCGCCGCCGTCAGTGCGGGGCGTATAAATCCCTGATGTGCTGTCAGCAGTTCTGCGGCCTGTGTTGCTGTCAGGCCCGCCAGGATCATCAGGATAGCGGTTTTGCAGTGGCCATTGCAGTCAGTGAGTGCCCGCTCCGCTTCAGAGCCTGTGCAATCGGTAGCCTGCATCACAATGTTGACCTGCCGTTTGACCAGTTTGGCATTGGTTGCCTCGACATCCACCATCAGATTACCAAAGACTTTTCCCCGGCGGATCATCGCCCCGGTGGTCAGCATATTCAGGACCAGTTTTTGTGCGGTTCCTGCTTTCATTCGCGACGACCCGGTAACGACTTCCGGCCCGACCACCGGCGTCAGGGCGATATCTGCCCGCTCTGCCATTTCGCTGTCAGGATTACAGCTCAAAGCCACGGTTTTCGCGCCACAACGGGCCGCATAAGCCATTGCCCCGAGAACATAGGGCGTCCTGCCGCTGGCCGCAATACCCACCAGAATATCGCTGGCAGTAAAACCGATGGCCTCTAAATCTGCGCGACCCTGGCTGTCGTTATCTTCTGCATTCTCTACCGCTTTCAGGATAGCCGGTTTCCCGCCCGCAATCAGGCCCACCACCTGCTCGTGCGGGGTACCGAAGGTTGGCGGGCACTCACTTGCATCAAGGATCCCTAACCTGCCTGAGGTACCGGCACCGCAATAAATTAACCGGCCACCGCGGGAAAATGCCTGTGTAATGGCATCAACGGCCCGGGCAATCTGCGGCAATATCGCTTCCACGGCCAGGGCCACTTTCTTATCTTCCTGGTTGATCACTGCCAGCATCTCTTCTGTCGACAACTGGTCAATATTTTCACTGGCAGGATTACGGCTTTCCGTAATCAGGGCGTTCAGATTGAGGGTCATAATGACTCCGGAATGAGGTCAGGACAGCCCGCATCATAAAACATGCATCGCAGAGGGAAAAGTGCCGTTCAGCACAGAGAGGTCATACCGGGGATATTCAGGAAAGCGGCTCTCTGCACCGGCAGGACCGGGCAGAGAGCCGGGACAAACAAACAGTGCTTAGTCGTTAACCAGCTGATGCGCCTTCATTTTTTGCTCATAGGCTAAGGCTTTTTCAGTATCGAACTGCCCTTCCCAGCGGGAAATCACTAATACTGCCAGTGCATTACCCACGACATTGAGGGCGGTACGCGCCATATCCATAATACGGTCAACCCCGGCAATAAAGGCCAGCCCTTCGAGCGGGATACCCACACTGCCCAGGGTCGCCAGCAGTACCACAAAGGATACGCCCGGCACACCGGCAATACCTTTCGAGGTCACCATCAGGGTCAGCACCAGGACAATTTCGCTGGTCAGCGATAAATCGATACCATACAACTGCGCGATAAAGATGGCAGCAATACTCTGATACAGCGTCGAACCATCCAGGTTAAAAGAATAACCCGTCGGCACCACAAAGCTGGTAATTGACTTTGGCGCACCATAGGCCTCCATCTTTTCCATGATCCGTGGCAGTACCGTCTCTGAACTCGAGGTGGAATAAGCGAGGATCAGTTCATCTTTAAGGATGCGCATAATCGTCATAATGCGCAGTCCGCAAATCCTGGCGACGATCCCCAGAACCACAAAGGCGAACAGTAAAATGGCCACGTACACCAGACCGACCAGCTTTGCCAGCGGCAGCAGTGAGGCAAAACCAAAATTCGCCAGTGTGACGGTGATCAGGGCAAAAACACCCACCGGTGCATAGCGCATGATCATATTCGTCACTTTGAACATGGTTTCAGACACGCCACGGAACACAGAGACCAGAGGGTCACGTTGTTCCGCAGGCAGCGCAGACAGCCCCATGCCAAACAGTACAGAGAAGAAAATAATGGCCAGCATATCGCCATTCACCAGCGACACAAAAATGTTCTGCGGGATAATGGATAAGATAGTGCTGACCAGGCTGTGCGCACCACTTTCTACCTGTTGGGTGGTCGCCTCGTATTTAGAGATATCCGTCGTGGTCAGCGTTGACATATCGATGCCCGCGCCCGGATGGAACACATTAGCCAGCGTGATCCCAAGGATAATGGCAACTGTGGTGATTATCTCAAAATAGAG
>ERZ794949.173-NODE-173-length-24843-cov-3.693400_pt1 | contig 24843 bp, 9 predicted proteins | sample MGYA00511363_ERZ794949 | MGnify/ENA primary metagenome ERZ794949 (study PRJEB30137, sample SAMN04331402) | food metagenome | isolation source: T1 must sample point D1 replicate B | place: Australia: South Australia ...
ATTTTTGAAGGATCAAAACTGGTTGCATGGATGCTGTTACTGTTTTGGGACATTTTGTCTCTGGTTTCTTAGTATAGTTTCTGAAGAAGTTGAAGAAAAACAAATATATTGAATTTGTCATGTTTTCAGATGACTGTTTTAAATTCATATCTTATTTTTTTTTCATTTTTTTTGGAAAAGAGAATTACACGTTAATAAACGACATTTTTTGTTCATCAATTTTTAAACATTGAAGTTAAAACAACTAGGAAAATGACTCTAGAAGCTCATATATACCTTGAAAATATTCCAAATAAATGCTTTTAAACTGATTTACAAAGTAAATATATAAATGTTCGCTGACGTAATTATGAAATTAACCATTGGAATTATAATTCGTCAAATTCAATATCGGAGTTAGCAAAGTCAATCGTTTTTATAGCCAGTAAAGCTTGTGCATTGTTTATCAAAGATTCATCCAGTTTACTTAGTGAGTTTATATCTGTTGTTAGTCTTTGGTAATGGACTCTTAAGATATCACCGTAGCCGTTTTCTCTAAACTTCTTCATTCTCATAGCATAGTTATTTGTCTTAAAGAAGTTTTCTAATTCGTTTGTTTCCATATACTTAATCCAGTATTCCTCTGTTGTCCAGTATTTGTCTACGTTATCGTCATCAGTGTATTTTTCAAGACCAACAGTGTCTTCGCCTCCTATAAATTTACTCAAAGAACCGGTTTTCACTACATTCACCCATTTATCATCAATGTCTTCTTGAAGGTCAATAAACAACAACTCATCAACCTCTACAGGCAAGTTTACATCAACTAACATAAATTTAGCAAACTTCATTTGATGGCTAATCAAGTTTGTTGGTCTTATCCAATCGGCCCAATTAAAGTTAATAACAGATACGTCATATTGTTTCGGTAGATAATTTAGTATTTCCTCTCTAGATACTCCTGAGCTTTCTGTATTCCATACGAAGTATTTGTTATTTTTGTTTAATAATATGTTAGACAGCTTGGATAGATCATGTTTGTTTTGAACTATGGTTAGTACAGATAATCCATCAAATTTTGGTACTTCACCTTTATCAGAGGTTTCAGCTACATGAACCAAAACTGAACGTGTCAATAGATCTTTGGTATAGAATTTTTCCCACTTAGTGAAATCAGAATTCATGTCCAACGTAATGTTGGAAATTTCATATCTCGGATCACAAGAAACAATCTTCATAGCTCTTGTTTCTGATACTGGAATTTTTATCTGAGAGTAACCAAATGTCGACATTGTTAAGCCCCTAAAAATTTCCTCAGCGCTCTCATCATCAGCTACAACAGAAATACATACATTTGTCATATCAGTCTCTACAGTTGTACGGGAACATCCCTTTATTGATTTTATTGGCTTTTGAACAAACACATCGGCCAAAATTACACTTTCGTTGATATTCTCGATTTTATGATTTTCCAACTTTTTGTATTTTGGAACTTTATTGATTTCAAAGTCAGAACTTTTATCAGATAGTAATGAATTTAATTCATCTAATTTACCAAAGTATGTTTGACGTGGGAAAATGGTTAGTTCGGTTGTAGGCATCAAAAGAATTTGTAAGTTAATGTACTTCTTCAAAGGTTTCAATGTTTTGACAATTTCAATAAACCTGGTAGTTCTTTCTTCAATCGGGTCTATGACTAATATCAAATCAATAGGCTTGGTTGCGGAATCCTTCTTAAAATTTTTAGAGCTCAAAAATATATCCACGTTCTTATCGGCCTCCATATGTAGTAAAACTTGGTTTAGGGGATGTCTTGTTTGTACCGTTTCGGCTGTATAGTGAACGCCTTGCTCGTAATTTTCTTTACCTTGAGATAATTCTCTATGAGAGAAGTAAGTTAAATGAGACACAATATCTTCAATAGTCTGTATTGGTATCATGTAATTTTCTTCGAACTTAAAGGCAATATTCAACGCAGTGGCAGTTTGTAAAGTCTTGAAACTTTCAAATTTAATAAAGTTGAACCATGATTGAGTGGTGATACTGTCAGTGTATGAACTTAAATCAACAAATCTACCATTTAAAACCACAAATCTTTGACTTTGAAGCTGCTTATAGGATAGATCCAAAAGCCAGTTACTCAAGTCTACAGTTTCCAACAAAGGCTTGAAATTGTTAGTTTTTTGGGATTCATGCTTCTCTATGTAATTCAAGAAAGTGTTCGCATCTTTGTATAAAAGTTCTTGAAGTTTTATCCAGTTTTTATCAGTAGGATCAGATAACGTTACTAATCTTATTCTGACACCATATAAGTTATTTTGTACTAAGTTGTAGATATTCTTCCACTCGCTTATACTGCTAAAGTCGGCAACATAAGATATAGTGTGAATGATCTCATATTGTGTGTTTTTGATAAACTCAAATACATGACCCACTTCTCTAAGTTCTAAAATATAGTCGTAATTAGTTCTTGTTACCATTGCATCCCCAAAGTAATCAGGGGTCAATGTCAAGTCTCTCTCTATGAATGAGAAAGATTCAGAAAACAAAACATCTCTTAATTTGTGTGTGTCACTACCAAAGCTTTCACCTCTGTATTCCATGTTTTGGAAAAAGGTCTTGATAAACTGGATGTCCTTGTTCAACACAGAAGTAATATAATAATTCCAAGTGTTTTCTCTGTATGGGAATATTTCTCCATTGACTATAAGTGCTTCATTGTCAGTAAAATTCATATCTTCCAGTAGCTTATCAATGTTAGACTTTAGTTCTTTAGCCTTCGTATCATATTTTGATTTTGCTGATCTCACACTTGGATCTTTTAGCAAATTGGCCAACTTAATAGGATTTTTATAGACTTGTAAAATCTTATTCAATAAATCCAAATCATCAGTTAAAGGAATAAACCCAATTCTTTGAGGAAATCCATCTGAAATTACAGTGATAACTCTTATGAAGTCCCTCAGCATATTAGTGTTGTTCATATCTAGTAAAAATACAATATCATTCCAGTTCTCCTTCATTCCAGGAAACTCCTTTTCATGAGAAGAGGATAAAAATTTAAGTAAATCTGTGTTCAAATCCTCGTATTGAAAATCATTCTCTAAATCATTAACAAACAATACAATCTCTTTATCATCCTCAGTTTTCTGAAGATCAAATTTTCTAGGCTGATTAAACATGGATAGCTTTGAGTACATAACCTCATATTCAAGTAGTAACTTTTTAATTGATTGAATGGATACCTGCTTGTTCAGTTGTGGAAAGACCTTGGTGATACTATTTTTTAAACCATTCATCATTTCTAGTTCATGAGTGATAGTGTCTAAAACATTCATTTGAGAAGCATAATGATTCATAATGTTTATTCCATTGATATACAAGCCTAAATTATCATAAGAAACTCCATTTTGTTTCAAAATATTCAAATTCTTCGTTATGGTATCACCCTTTTGAGATAGAATTTCTTCTTTATTCAAATTAAATTCACGAACAAGATTTTGTTGGTAATCGTTGAATATTAAATCATTTGTGGTGTTAAAAATATAATCTAAAGTTCCCCATGTGTCATTGAAATGTTGCTCAATGATGTCCAAGGTAATCAAATTATCTAGATTGGATAAGAAACCCTTTTTATTACTTCTTTGCTTGTCGGTGAAAACTGCATCTGACACCACGTCACTATTATTCAAAATTAAACCCTTAACATTGTCAAATTTCAATTCATATAAGCTATCCTTTTCAGTGTTTTTAGGATCATAAAAGGTTATATTGGATGTATCATACCACACTAAATTAAATTTACCTTCAATCGCTTCCATAACAAAAAGTTCAAAGAACTCGTCACTCAAACTACAGTGCAATTCAATTACTGGTTTTTCAGTGTTGATGTATTTAGCTTGATAGAGGAATCTTTCTTCTTGATCCATCTCACCATCTAAATTTTTTATTAGACCTTCAACACTTCCAATAATTGGCTGTTTCGTGTTCATACTGTTATGAAATTCAGCTTGTAAGGTTAACTTGTCTGTTTTCAGATAGTAAATTTCATCCAAGTCAAAAGATTCGCCATTAAGAATAAATCTAGGGGTTTTATATGGAGATTTATTCAAGATTAAAGGCATGTTGATGTCATAATAACTTTTGTACACATTGGCCAACATAGGTGATTTATTGTAAAGGTATTTGTAAACATTGGAATGTGTAGAGAACTCTTCCTCCTGATCTTGTAGTATTACCTCTTCAACTACATAGTTAACTATGTCCTGTCTTTGTAGAAAAGATTCATCACTGTTGACTACACTCAAAATCGGATACATTTTCATAAATGAGTTCCATACCTTCAAGGATTCGAACTCATCAGATCCTTCAAGGGAAGAACAAATAGAGATGGCTCCTAACAAAAGAAATAAGTATGAAAAAAGTGATTTCATCATCATACCTGTTTTTATATCGTTCTTATCAATGTTGGTGTGTGTTAATGATTTATCAGTGGTTTTCACATAGAAGTGTTGAATATTCTGAAAAAAAAAAAAAAAAATTAAACAAGATTTTGTTTATCAAATTACACGTGAATATTTCAAAGTAAAACATACTTATTATATTTAAACTTCAGATACTTTTTGAACTTGTTCTAAGAAGAAGGGATCTGTAGCTTTAGATATCAGATCCACAATGCCCTTTTGGAGATGAAGTGTTATGTTATTAGCATTATTCAAAGTGTCTATGAGCCATGTGAAATCCTGCTGATTATCTGATTGATTATCAAATTTCTTCAAAGCCATCAAATTTTGAACTGCCGTGTAGACTTTATCGAGTTTTTTGCTGACCAAATATATCTGTTGCAGAAGCTCCTTCAGTAGTTCAATTTTTTGAATGTTTAAGTCAATTTCCGTTGTCAAGTCATGGACTAGTTGCTGAGCTTGCACATGCTTATTTTCTTCTATATTTTTAAATTTTAGTTGACTTGATAATCTAAACAATCTAGAGTCCAAATTCTCTGGAATATTAAATATTTTTGTCATGCAGAAATTCTCGTAGCTGTTCATTATGTCATCTACCACACTTTCCATTTTTTCCTCCAGTGTGCCTATACTTTGTTTTACTACATCTTCATCTATCTTTATATTATGTATAGCATGGTCTCTCATAATCTGTGTACATTCATATAGGAATGTGTTTACAATAGCCTTGAAGTCGTCTATGTGTTTCATGTAAGGTATCATTACTTGTTGATTAACAAGTGCTGTGTGTTGAAGAGTAGGAACAGCCATTTTGAAATTAGTTTAGCTTATGTTACGTAATGCTTTTTTGGGTTATATGATAATGCAATTTTTTACTATTAACAAAGCAAGGTAAGAATACAGAATAAATCCAGGTCTATTTGTTTCTGTGCGTTGTAGTTGTTTTATTGTCAAGATTTAATGATATGTATAAGTATGCAATAGATTTCTCTGTTTATATTTTCATTTTTTTTTTTTTGATTTTTTTTCTTCACAAGGGAGGTTGTTAACGCGTTTTACTCCCAACCCCCGTGACCTGCTCCCCAACAATCACAAGAAAAAGATAAAATACACATAGATAACATCATTGGAGTCACAAGAATCTACAACACTTCTACTTGTTCATTAAATGTAATAAACATCAACTGTTTCAAAAATAAAGAAGAACATCATGATATGGCGTAAACTATCATATCATGTTCTTATTAAATAAAAGTCATTATATACGTGAATTATAAGTACTTAGCTAGCAATTGCTCAACCAAGATGACATACTCCTCAGCAGCTTGTTCCTTTGACATGCCAGCTAGTTTCTTCCAAGCATCCCATTTATATCTGTCCTTCAAGGCAAAGACACCTGGTCTTGAGGAGTCAGCTGGTATTTCACCAACAGTGTGTTGCTTGAATAAAGCGTATAATTGCAATAATTCATCTTGAGATAACTTCCCGTTTGGGATTTCCTTAACTTTTAAAACAGCTTCGTCAAAGTTCATTTTTTTCTATATATGTATGTATTGGTCTTCAGCTTGTATTTATCTAACAACTGCTTTCATTAAATAAAGTAACATTTTAATACGTTTATAATACACTAAAAATAAACCCACAGAGAAAAAAAGCTACCACTCGAATATGCCTTAGATACCATTTTATAGCAGAAAGATTCCACACTCTACAAAAGAACGAGAAAAAAAAATTGTTGACACTTTGCAAGTTTGTTGGTAGCGCGGTGAAGAACTCTATCACATACAACTAACCTAAACAAAGTTTAATTAAAAAAAAAAAACAAGATATTATTTGAATATATTTTTTACATGTTGCCTGTAGTACTCATAATGCTCCATTCCTTTTTTATTTGTGCTGCTTTCTAGTAGATACATCAGCACTGTGTAACATTGCTGACGGATATGTGGATTTTCAGGAACGAAGAACGAGAATTGATCATTTGCCTTGCTGTTAACATTACTAAGAAACTGGTCCAAATCAGACACCAAAGAGTAAATGTTTAAGAAAGTATGGCATCCGGAGTTGTATGTCTTTGTTGTTATTGGATTATGACATATTTTTATTACCGTGTTGGTGCAACTATATGATTGATCAATTATAAGCTTCAAGTTGATGACATCTGAATTTATTGAATACTCATTCAAAGGATTTATAAGATGTATTTCAAGTTTTTCAACGTCCACTAAGCACAAATAATGTTTTAAATCATCATTTTTACTTTTGGTTGAAGTTTTTTCTATCATGTAAACCAAGCAAAATTTTTTTGTGAATGTGATTCTTTGTTCTTTTAAACAATTCTTGAAGTCTTCAAAATTTATTAACTCTATCGATGAGCAACTTTCGTTATCTGTGGACAACAATTGTAAAAAAAAATTAATCAATTTGAAGTCATAAGGTAAAGAGCAAGAGTCTGTGAAGTATTCTTTGTGAAACAGTTGCTGAGTATTGCAATGGTAGAATGAGTAATCTTCTCTGTTACTTTCTAATGTTGAATTGAATGGAGATGCTTTAACCCTGTTAGACGCTAAAATATCATTTTTTTTATTTTCTCTTTCAATACATTCCATGCTATCATTAAAAAAATTTAAAATATCTTTTATCTCGTCAAATTTGTTATTAAGCGATTTTGACATATGTTGAAGTTCAGTGGCTATAGAATTTGATTGTATTCTTGGTGTGCTACTTGAGTCATCGGTTAACAACGTCGTTGAATTTAGTGCAAGTGCATTGGAAAAACTGTTTCTGGGAGTTTTGTGATAAGATCTGTTTTTGTTAGGTAGCATTTTTATTTTTAACTATTATTGTTAAGGTGGTTATTGTATCAATTTGTTTACCCATTGCAAATAAAATTATCAATATTAAAGACATTTATGGAATGTACAACATGATTCAGAATAAACAGAAAAATCTTTGTTGTTCATATTGGATATATTGCGGTAAGCCTATTGATTAAACATGATTGTTCTGCTTCTTATCAAAGCATATAATGAAATATAATTTTTACTAATATTTGGTTTTATTAATTCATAGTAAAACATAATTACTCTAAACGGCATACATCTTAGACTGTTTCGCATAACTGAAATTATCTTGTAGAAGAAGGCAAAAAGAAATATTAATGGCCTTAGGTTCGAAATTAAGCGCGTCTATTGTTTTAAATGTTTTTTTTCATCAGTGAGTTTCCCAAAAGAGTAATTCAGTCTTGATTTGAGGAATGAAAATTTTTTTTTATTTTTTTGCTGAAAGGGGAGGAGACCTGAATGCATTAGTGTGTGCTTACAGTCCTTATTAATCAACCCTGTTTATTAATTAAAATCATTTCGTGTTTAGGCTGTGTGTGTGTTTTTTTTAGCTTTCCTTTAATTAAAGTATCATCTGGAGACAATTTGTTAGAGTTTAGCATTGTTTCATAACTGTATCATAATACAATTCATCTTTTTTCTTACCATTACAACGCTAAGACCAAACACCACACTCAACATCATTAAGTCTATTAGTTAAACTCTATTAGCTTATTACGAAAAAGGGATAATTATTTGAAACACAATCACAATTCAAGTCATACAACTTTTTGGTTTTTCTTTGAAAATAAATTGGATACTGTTATAGAAGTTTAAAATTAGCATTTGCTCTTTTTATTTTGCTCTTAAAACTAAAATAAAACATCTGTTGTAACAAAAGTACCGTTCTTTGCTTTTGAAGTAATTTTCTTTCTTTTTTGGTATATTTTAGTTGACAAGTTTAATCATTAATTGGACACATCTTTCAATAGTGAAACACAATACAAACGTCTTTAAAGTCTTTTGAGAAATTCATAATCTATTAATTAAACTTTACATAAATACTGAGGTTACATTTGAGATAATACTAAAATCTACGATAATCTTGTGTTGAGAAATAGAAATTCATATAATATTAGACCAGTTGAAGATAACTTACAGTAGCTCAAGATTGTAGTATATATAACTTATTATGACAGAAGATTTTGAATCATCGGATGATCAAACCAACTCTTTGAAGTCAGGGAATAAAGAATACAGCAAAGATGCCAAAAATGTTAAGATTCTAATCGATAAAAAAATTGCTAACATAAATCCACTAACTAATATCGTTGAGCCAGCGTTCAACAAGTTTACTGCCAAGACAATACCTAAAGATCTTAATAATACACTGCTTGGTATAAAATCACTAAGCACAGGAAGACCAGAGATAGCCACAAGTAAATCGCAAGAGAGTACGATGCAACCAAAATCGGAGACACAGTTCGTCAAGACTATTTCCGGAATTGACCAGGAAAGGTTTAAACAAGAGCAATTGCAATTTGTTAAAGATTTAGAGGATCAAAATAAAATGTCCAAAAATAAGGAACAGGAGGCCAAGAAGGGTAGAAAGCTCAGAAAGGAATACACGCTGCCGCCAAAGCCTACTAAAGGAATGGCATTTTATGCGATGGAAATGAAAAAATATGAAGCAGCCAAGTATTACTTGTTGAATCAAAACAATACAACTTTGTCAAAGACATGCAAAAAGTTCAAAGTGTCTGTGCCTACGTTGATTACATACATGGATAAGGATAGAGTGGAAGCATATTTGAAAACTGGTAAGTACAGTGGAACGGCAGCTAGAAGGGAAAGAAGAAATGTTAAGAATCAATACGGAGAAAAGGAACAAGTTGGCGATAAGTGGGCTGATACCCTAAAAACACTACTCAATGATGATGCTTCCAACGATACATCAAAATCAAAAGATAAAAAAAAGACATCATTGAATGATAATCGTATTTTGTTTGTGCAGCCCGAAATGAGCAAAAGGGAAACATTGGCAGCTAGTCACTTGGAAGAGAGTAAGAAAATCATGAAAGATACTCAGGAGAAGTTCCAGAATCTAAGATCATCAAAGACTCAAACAAGGAAAATTTCAGAGAATAAAATGAGTAAACAAAACAGCTTCGAAAATGTAAATGAAGCTTCGAAACTGTCCTTACCACCACTTAAGATTAGTAAAAAAAGCAACAGCTTTAAAGATATCAGGAAGATATCGCCTAATTTCCAAAAGCCAACCGGAAGTCTTATGCACCTAGCAAACCTGTCAAGCATGTATGTCAACAAACCAAGAGAAGGTGGGTCCCAGTGGCTTGGAAACAGTTTTTTGGAAGCACAGTGTTTGACAAATCAAGGAAGTGGTCTTGATCGCGGGTACATGACATTTTCAAGGCCAGGATCAAATTACTTCAGCAGCACATTTGGACAGAACATGGGGAATGGATACAAGATACCGCCACTCACGGCAGGCTCAAACATTGGATATTCCGGAAATGAATTGAAAAACGATCTGAACTGCATGGGGAATCAAAGAATGAATCTCTTTAACGGAAATGGCATTAGTAACCACTCAAGCAAAAACTTTCCCTTCTTACCCATCAATAGCAAATCATCAACATTGCTGAGTGCAGGAAGCATTTTGGATCCAATGGAAACAACATATGAGAAGCCGAATGAAACAGGAATTGATATACAAAATGAAACACAAAAAAGACTCTCGAATGGTATGGAAAGTTATGAAAATTCAAAGACAATTCGTGAATCTAATGAACGACTTGTGTCGCCTAAAGAAGAGTCTGGTATGGATGCATCACAAAAGCCAATAAAGAAGCAGTATGTTGAGTTTGGGAATAGCATAGAAAGAGAAAGCAAAACTAGTGCCGGAAGTTTTGCATTCACCCCTCCAAACTCTGGCTCCACTACCAAAAACGATAACCAGCCTGAGTACTTTTAAGTTTGGAAGAGATATATTTGATATATATGATTTATGATAACTGATGAAAAAGTTTGATAGTTTTGTTAATTTGATGACCTTGAAGATTATTATTGTTTGATGAATTGATGATTTCGGTAGTAAATTTTCATATTATCAGCGATTTCGCCAATAAAAAAAAAATTCATCGATGATTTTTAATTTCCAAAAAAAATCCAACTCCTTTGTAGAAATTATAATTCATTAACTTCCTGCTTCAATATGACAAATAAAACCCCAAAAAAAGAATTAAATATGGAAGAGAAAGACTCGCTTGAGCTCTCATTTGAAGAATCTGACTTTCTTAAAAATGAGCATCCAGGAGATGTGAATCCTTACCACATAAAGCCCATTCTGAATACTCTTGGATGTTTCTTTGGGCTGACCTTGGTCTTTGGTGTGTTGAATGCATCGGGGGCCTTGGAGCCGTTGTTGCATTCTGAACTGAGTTTGGAAAGAGTACACAAAGAGATCTATGAGAATTACAAGATTGACATTGAGATGAAGGAAATATCAACAGTCAACATATCATGGATATTTTCACTAAACTTGTTTTTCCTCCTAGGTGCAGGCATATTAGGAGGATGTAAAATAGACCGTTCAGGAACAAAGCAGTTGACACTGTTTGGTGGGATCTTGGCAATAGTGAGCTTTTTTGGGTTTTCTCAATGTGGAAGTTCATATGCGATCAATGGCAAAATGAGTGCTTACAAAATAAGTGAAGCGAAATACATACACATAAAAGAGGCCAAGCTTGTCCATTTCATCATAACATATGGGATTTTTGGGATATCACAAGGATTGCTGATGACTTGTTGCTTCAGCAGTGTTTCCAAATGGTACTCTAGACTAATAGCTACTTATTCAGCAATAGTATCATTCGGAGGCTCACTGGGGGGAATACTTTTCCCCATAATGATAAGAACGACTTATTCAAGTTTGGGGTTTGAAAAAAGTATGTTAATATATTCTGGAATCATAACATTCTTGGGTGCATCATGTTATTTCTTAATGAATGATAACTTTGATAAGGAGGACCATAAGCACGAAAAGGAAGGCTTCATGGATATACTACGAGTGTACATGAGGGAAACAATCAATTTGAAGTATTTTCTTGATCACAGGTTCTTAATAATATCAGTTGGATTGTCCTGTGCGGAAGTAGGAACATCAATAATAGCAACTTACCTGACATCCTACTGTATCAAAAAGGGGTACACACAAAAGGAATCCTATAATTTCATAACAGTTATGAACTGCTTTGGAATTGTGGGGAGAAGCTATGGATTTTTGGCTGACCGATACATAGGCAGTTTCCAAATGATCATTATATGCATGACAGCAGCATCATTCAGCACGTTTGTGTTTCTGATGGCTCTGGGGAAGCACCATTACGGAATGTACCTGTATTGTGTCATCTATGGGTCATCCATATCAGGGTTTTTGTCCCTGTGTCCGACAGCACTGAAGAAAATGTGGCCAGGGAATGATTTTGGAAAGAGATTTTCAACGATGTACCTGTTTGCCGCAGTGTCAACATTTCCGATAATAGAAGTAGGAGGGTTGATAATAGGCGATCAAAAATCAAGCATGCGGTATCAGTACTTCTGGCTCTTCAGTTCATTTATTTTGCTTGTGGGGTCGCTGAGCTACGGGTATCTGCGAATAAAAGCGAAAGGGTTTAAGATGGAAAAATACTGAAAAAAAAGAAACAAAATAGTGATATTGTTCTGTTTGTTTCTTTTTTTTTGTTCCAAAAAGGATCAAGGACCCACTGGAGAAAAATGGGTTTAAAAACAAAACAAGCACAAGAATGAAATAAGTTCATGGTGACTTCCGTTTTTTAAAAAAATTAGTAATAAAAGCCGCCTCCTTGTTATTTTTTTTTTGAGCGATTAAATGTGTTGGAAAGGCTGCTTAAGCTGTGGTATTGATGATATAATCATTGCATATCCGATTATTAGTACCAGATATTCTAGGTAGTATTATCATATATCATTTTTATTTTACTTCTAAAAACTTGTACAATAGATCTGAAAAAAACATGGGAGATCACATATTTAGTTTGAACACATATAAATACAGGCATGCTTGTTCAACATATCTTATTCTGAAAATAATTGTTATTATTTCCTTGTGGTTGCAAGGGTAAAAAGAATTACTATATGATATTTTGATTATTGCCTTGTTTAATGGTAGAAGTAATACAAATTAATACCAAACAACAGGATTACCCCAACATAAAGCACATACTCAAAAATTACCATAAAGGGAAGATCTCATAGAAAAGCACAAAATTCAACATACCAATAATTTTTCCCCCCGTTCCCCCAAAGAAACAAAATTATTCTTATTTCCTTTTCTATCTTTTTTTTTTTTGGAACTTTATCTTAAGCATCTAACACATCATAACTTTTTCTTACTGTATAAAATAGTATCTTAACTCTTAACAGGTGAATCAAACCAAAGAACTAACACAATAAAATCCCTTAGTATTACAATATTTGGCTTCATCTCCTCTTCTTTGTTTTGTTTCTGGAACCAACTTAGTTTTGTATTGAATTCATTTTTTTCTTTTTGTTTACTTATTTCTTACAAATAATAGCTGTGTCATTACATCTTATTAACTGTGGTCTTGTATAATCACCTTATAATTGTTGGTTCATACTCTTTAATTATTTTCTGATAAATAATTATCCCTTTTGTTTCCTTATTCTCTTTGTTTTTTATTGGCTTTTCTCAAAAAATTTCAAAGATAACTAAAAATGAAACTAACTAAGAATATCAAAGGAACATTCAATAAGATAAATAACAATATTAAAAACAAAATTAGCAATAACAACAACGCAAGTGATAACGAATATAACAATGATGGGATTTCAGATCATGCCGATTATGAAGATAACAACAGTGTTTTAACTATAGATGAGCAAAACAGAAACTTTTCTTATTTAAGTCAATTCACTTTCAAGAATGAGGATGACTTTGGTAAGGATATTTCCAATCAACGGTCTAATTACACCCCTAGTCCTTTACAAAACATTCCTAGAGCTGATAAACCCAATGATAATAGTTCTTTTGCTTCTACGGATAACTTCTTCAATAGAGACTTCACTACTGATGATCAAGATATTAACTCATTGAAAAGACAGGACACATACGCTGAATCGATTTCACACAATGTCACATTATACAAAGGCTATGAAGAGAACAAATTTTTAATGAAGTCTGAAAATGATCAGCAATTGGAATACAGAAACCTTTTGGATCATGCCAGTAATTCTAACACTACTATTCTATTGGAATTGAACCTTGATGGTAAAATCAAGTACTTAAGTGATCATTTGTTTATTCTTCACAAAAAGGAACATATACTAGGTCAAGACATATCCAACTTTCTAGGTGGATCCGAGTTGGATAAAACTGTCTTTCATAGAACAACTCAGCTACTTTTAAAAGATGACCAAAGCTATAAAATTAGATTTTCAATCCCTAGAATGGCTCAGGACGATGATAACGAGGATGATAAATCAGTCCTATATCTTCTTGAAGCACAAGGTGTGCTTATCCACGATGTTTTTACCAACAAGCCTGACTTTACCATGTGGATCATAAAGCCTATATTTGACATTGATGAGCTAGATGAACTTCCTGACCAGCTTGTTGAAAAATTAGGATTCGGAGCCACTCTGTTCAATGAAAGACTTAATAGAATCGGTAAAATCACTGATATTAACAACATTCCTGAAGACAACACCGAAATTTGTAGAATCTGTGAAACTCCTATTGCAGATTGGTGGCTTGAGACGCATTGTAGACTATGCTCTTATGAACATAACTTATATGACAAGATTGTTAGATGTCAGGAAAAATTGACCCAATACAAGAATACCTTTTTGGAAATAAAGTCTAAACTTGTTGATAATGATGCCTCCCCTATAATCACTCCATTAAATGATGACATCAACATTCATGAAATATCTTCTCCATCTCTTCTCTCAACAATTAACTTGTTCTTGAGTTTTTGTGACGATTCAATAAATATCAACAACAGTGAACTAAAGAAAATTATTGCTCAGCCTATTTTGGAAAATATTGTATTTCAATTTTCTCCCACATCCCAAACAAGTATAGAAAATGTTCAAAATTGGAAAGAAAGATTGTTATCTGTGGCTTTACAAATAGAGTCTGGCAAGAGTTTTTCACAAGATTGCTTTGTTGATATTTTGTTAAATACCATAAAACTCGGTGATTTAAAAGTTACCAGATTGATGAGATTGAAGCATACCCAACAATATCACATGAGATTGAAAACTGAAATCTACATTTTGACTAATGAGGTAATTAAGCAAAGAATTGAAAGTTCAATCATCAACAAAATGCAATTTGGCCACCATTTAGAATTGAGCAACAATTTCAAGGAGATCAACGCTTCTACATCTTGTAAAGATATCAATAACTCTGTTAATAATCTCCAAACGTTGCCACGAAAGGACTCTAACTCTTCTATTTCCTCTCCTAAGAATTTAGCTGATTACAACAATGGGAACGAACAAAGAGAAAACTTTTATAAAACTAATAACATTAGCGACACTTTTTCTGGTTTGAACTTATCCTTATCCAATAAATCAAATAGTCATACACCAATATCAAAGGCATATGACCACATTAAGGAATCTTCGGCCATAACAAGTGATGATGATGCTTCAAATAGCTCAATTAACAACAAGAGTATACTTTCTGATTCTAACAAGTTCTCAATGTTAAATTCAATATCTCCAACATCCACAGGTGGGTCCAATATGGTCAATCCAGATACAACTTCAACTACATTAAAGTCCAACAACATAAACGTTCCAAATATTTCCGTTGCTACTTCAATATTGCAAAGAAAATCAAGTGTGTCGAGTGCAAGACATGGAAATTCGCCATCAGGCCCAAAGAGAAGCTCACCTTTGGTGTCGCATATCAAGGTCTCAAGCAACGTTCCGCATTTGTCCTCAATTCAAAAGAATCCAACAACCAAAAGTGTTTTTGTAAGATCTCCTTTAGCTACTCCATTTTCACCTGAAATAAAAGAGAACGCCTTTACATCACTTAACAATCCATTTAGTTTGAACACAGACACAAATAATTCAACCTTTGCATCACTGCCTAAGATGACAAAGCCTGAGTTACTCAAGAGGAGCTCTGCTGGCCCATCAAGCCATCCTTCTTTAGAGTTACATAAATCCAGCTTGGGTTCAGTTTTGGTTCCAAGTAGTACGAACAACTCCAGTATGCGTTCAAGAACAAATTCCAAACCTGAAACATCCACTGAAAATTCCAAGTCCTTTTCAACTATAAGCACTCCATCGATTTCTAGTAAAACATTCACAATGAATCCAAGTATCAAACATTACGAAATAGTCAAGCCGATCTCAAAGGGTGCTTTTGGATCTGTTTACTTGGCAAAGAGAAAGGCCACTGGAGATTATGTCTCAATAAAATGCTTGAAAAAGGCAGACATGATTTCCAAAAATCAAGTGACAAATGTCAAGACGGAGAGAGCCGTCATGATGACTCAGATTTCCAAAAACTACGTTGCTCAGTTATATGCAACTTTCCAAAACAAAGATCATTTGTTTTTGGTGATGGAATATTTGGTTGGTGGTGACTTACGAACATTGATTGAAATGATTGGTCCATTGCCATCCAAGTGGATTAAGCAGTACATTTCTGAAATTATATTTGGTGTCAGTGATATGCACAATGATGGTATTATTCATCATGACATAAAGCCTGATAACTTATTATTGGACAGAAACGGTCATGTTAAATTTATTGATTTTGGTTTGAGTAGATTAGGTTTGGTCAATAGACAAAGAAATACAGATGAAGCAATCACAAGACAAAGTTCAGGATCTATACCGAAAAATCACCCAAAGTCATTGCACAGAAATCTTTACAACTCATCATTTGGGTCCTCCTCAAGTTTACCTCAGCTGCATAAATCAAGTGGATCTGCATCACAACCAAAGGACAATAAGGCACAAATTAGTGAAGATGGTAATATCGAACTGATAACTAATAACTCTTACTCCTTTTCCAATAACATAATGGATACTGACTCTGGCTCCAGTGCTATATACGAATTGGCAAACTATGGAAGTACTGGGAACAAGGGTGTGTTTGCAATGAATGAGAACCATACAAATGGAATGTCTGCTTCAAATGAATACAATAGCAGTGTTGAGAACGATGACATAAACAGAAGTACCACTCCACCAAGTGCCATTCCTCATGCCACTCAAGATACTTCATGCACCAAGAGTTCATACACTAGCTCTCCACTTGGATCAGGAAAGTCATCAAAGACAACAATTGACAAGGTAACCAACTATGTTATTTTTGATCCTGATGCCACAAATAAGAACTTTAAGTTCATGGGGACACCTGACTATATTGCTCCAGAGGTTATCAAGGGACATAGTGAAACACCCATGTGTGATTGGTGGTCAGTGGGGTGTATATTTTTTGAATTTCACTTTGCCTATCCACCATTCCATGCTGAATCTCCTGGTGATGTTTTTGAAAAGATTTTAAAGTGTGAAATCAATTGGCCTGAATTTGAAAGTGAAGAGGAAGAGTCTTTATACATAACACCTGAGGCCAAGGACTTGATTAAGAGACTTTTGGTTGTTAATCCAAAGGATAGAATTGGTTACAATGACATTGATGAAATCAAAAATCACCCATACTTTGATGATGTTGACTGGGACAATGTGTACATGGAAGAAGCTGAGTTTGTTCCTAATGTGTCAAATCCAGAAGATACAGACTATTTTGATAACAGAGGGTTATCGATGAATGTTGACTTTCAAAATGAGGATTCAAATTCCAATGGGAGTTCAAGTCATGAAAATGATGAAAGTGGTAGAACTTCGGACTCAAGCTTAAACAAAGATGAACCAGATCAAAAATTTGAGGATAATTCCAAATACGATGGATTGAACAAGGGTCAGAAGCCTGCTACTATTGGTTCCATATTAAAACCGATTGGTACTAGTGATGGTGATAAGTGCTCACAAAGTAAAGTCAAAATTCATGAAGGAGAGTCCATGTCAAAAAGTAAAAGCTCTTCCATAAACAAGTCTTCAAGCACCGGCAGTACACAAAGTGACAAGTATAAAAATTCTAATGTTGATTTCGGAACTTTCAACTTTAGAAATTTACGAGCTCTAAACAAGGCTAACAAGGATGTGATCAACAGGTTGAAGAACGAGCATCAGGGTGTCAGCTCTCAAGTGGAAAGACACAACTCTTCAGCATCAACAGGAACAGCATCGTCAAACAAGCACTCAAGAAATACATCATTGACGGCATTGTTTGGAACGATGACATCTCCATCACCAAGTAATTCTTTTGCTATTGGTTCAAATGATTCAACAGCCAACTTGAAACACTTGGATCTTTTCAAAAGTGATAACAGTACAGGAATCGTTTCCTTGCCAGGGAGTGATATAGATGATCAAGATTGTAATTCAAGAGTCGGAAGTGTTTCCTCCACACCTAGCAAGGCTGTTTCACAAGATATGAACAATTTTTCAAAGAGCTGTCTTGAAGCAACGCCGATGTCCACAGGAAACAGTGGAGAGGAAAGTGGAATACCTAGGGACATGGATTTGTTGTTACAAGAGGAGAAAAGAATGGAGGCTGTGGCTAAGTTACAAAGTGTCAAAAAGGCTAGGAAGTTTTCGACATTGTCGCATGGTTTGGGAATCAATACCCCATCAGGATCAAGTAGAAGACCATCCAGCAGCAGCAACGGAAACGTCACCAACGAGTCCAGTTTGCATGGAGGAGACCTAAGAACAGCATCAACATTCACCTTGAGTAACTTACAGAGAACCAATCAATTGAGAAACACGGTAACGGCTAACTCCCCAGTGACGGACAAGAGAACCATGATGGCAGCCAGTATCAGCAACAGTGACATGAAGTTTGACTTGGACATATTGCTGTGTGAGTCCATACCTATACACAGCTACTTGATGAACAAGGCATTGGAGAAGTTTGGTTGCAGAGTCGTTAGTGTGTCCAGTGGTGATGAAATGACAAGAAGAGCGATGAGTGATGTGAAGTTTGACATTATATTCAGTAACTTTTTCTCATCGAACCTCAACTGTGTTGATGTCTTCAAGCTTATCAGAAACACCAACGGAGCAAACTGCAGTACACCGTTTATAGTGATCACTGCTTACTACCAAGAAGCCTTCAAGATGAATGTGTTTGACTATGTGGTGGAAAAGCCGATATGTGAAAGTCAGTTGAGAAGTATCTTGTCCAAGTATGCACTGAGAAAGGCGCAGGAGAGTGAGGATACTCTGCTTAGTGATGTCGACAGTGACATACTGTTAGAGTTCTAGGATTATATATAATGATAATGATTTTTTTAATATAATGTTTTTTTTAAGTGTTGTTTAATCATCGTGTGTGCTTATCATTACCGTCTTTTTGATTTTTTCCCAAAGCGATTAGAGCGTTTGTTTTGGGATTAGCCGCGGTTAGATTTTTTGTCAAAAATACAGTGGGAAAAAAAATGAAAAATTTTTTCCCATTAGAATTCCCTGCCCATGGTTTCTCACTAATTTTCTGGGAATCTAATTTCTTCTACTTTTTTTTACTCACCTTTATTGAGATATTTATCAAGTCTTGTAAGATTAATAACAAGGGAAGTAACACAACCATTGAAATAATCAAACACTAAGTGGTGATATAACTTACAACATGCCTACTATTTCTGTCTACAAAAAGGATTTATTCAAAGCTTTGAATAGAGAAAACTACACCGATGAAGAATTCGATGCTTTATGTTTTGATTTTGGTATTGAAGTTGATGAAGATACCACTGAAGAAGCCTTGAAGTTAAACACCGAACCTGAATTGAAACTGGAAATTGGTGCCAACAGATACGACTTATTGTGTATTGAAGGTATCGCTCAATCTTTGAATGAATACTTAGGTAACTCCTCTGCTCCTGACTACAAACTATTGAAGCCTACCACCAAGTTGATTGTTGAACAAAGCACCGAGAAAATCAGACCTATTGCTGCCGCTGCTATCTTAAGAGATATCAAGTTCACCCAAAAGTCTTATGAATCTTTCATTGCCTTGCAAGACAAGTTACACTCCAACATTTGTAGAAACAGATCCTTAGTTGCCATGGGTACCCACAACTTGGACTCCATCAAGGGTCCATTCTATTACAGAGCCTTACCAAAGGATGACTTCAAGTTCATTCCTTTAAACCAAACAAAGGAAATGACTGGTGGTGAAATTGTTGACTTCTACAACACCCCAGAGCAAAAGAGCAACTTGGGTAGATTCACCCACATCATCCAAGATTCCCCTGTCTACCCAGTCATCTTTGACTCAGAAAATACTGTCTGTTCTTTACCACCATTGATCAACTCAGAACACTCCAAGATTTCCGTTGATACCACAAATGTCTTCATAGAAATCACTGCCATTGATAAGACCAAGGCTGAAATTGTCTTGAACCAATTGGTTGCCATGTTCTCCAGATATTGTGCTGAACCATTCTCCATTGAGCCTGTAGAAATTGTTAGTGAACACAACGGCCAATCCAGACTGACTCCTAACGTTGCCTTAAGAAGCATGGAAGTTTCCAAGGCCTATGTCAACGATGCCCTAGGTTTGAACTTGAGCACTGTTGAAATGGCTGCTGAACTAAAGAAGATGTCCCTAAGAGCCACCCAATCATCCAAGAGCGATGACATTTTAGACGTACAAATACCTATAACCAGACCAGATGTTTTGCATCCATGTGACATCATGGAAGATGTTGGTGTTGGTTACGGTTTCAATAAGGTTCCAAAGGATGGTAAGCTATCCAACTCCTCCTTCATAGCCACTCCTTTACCAGTCAACAAAATCAGTGATATCTTCAGAGAGGCCTCTGCCCAATCCGGCTGGGTTGAAGTTCTTCCATTGACCCTATGTTCCCATGACGAAAACTTCAAGTTCTTAAGACAAAAAGATAACGGTGATAAGGTTGTTGAGTTAGCCAATCCAAAGACAGCTGAATACCAAGTTGTTAGAACCACTCTTCTTCCAGGTATCTTGAAAACCGTCAAGGAAAACAGAAAGCATACCTTACCTATAAGAGTCTTTGAAACCGGTGATGTTGTTTTCAAGAACTTGGAAATGGAAAGAAAGGCCTACAACGAAAGACACTGGGGTGCCATCTATGTTGGTAAGACCTCCAGCTTTGAAATCATCCAAGGTCTACTAGGTAAGATCATGCAAACTTTCAGAACTGAATGGATTGCTGATTTCGGTAAGGCCAGCTCCGGAAGAGGATTCTGGATTGAAGCTGATCCTGAAAACAACACCTACTTCCCAGGTAGAGGTGCCAAGGTCATGTTCAGAAATAAGGAAGGTGCTGAACCTGTTGTTGTTGGTGAGATTGGTGCTTTGCATCCAGAAGTCATGAACAACTTCGCCATTCCTCATGCTGCATCCTATGTCGAGTTAAATGTTGAGTTATTCTTGTAAAAAAAAAATCAATGTTTGACGTTTAGTATATAATGTATCTTTATTGTTTCAGTAAGCAATGTTAACTATGTCTTTTTTTTTTATTATTTGAATTAGTAGGTATATCTATTTCTTCTTATTCTTTTTCTTCTTTCCTTTACCTTTCTTTCTAGGACTGCCTTTCGTGGATATTGTCGATTCCATGCTTTTTTTGCCTTGGCCCTCTACGTTAGAAGTGGCGTTTGATAGAGCTGTTTTCACGGAATTGCATTCACTTTCCATTTCTTCAGTGTTGGAGCTCATGCTAGGATCGTGAGACATCACTGTTGGCTTCTCAAAGTGAAACTCGTCCTCCTGGCTTTCTGGGTCCTCAATTATGTTTGGAATTTTGACGTCATTGCCATCATTATCATCATAGTTATCCTCCAGATCGTTGCCATCATCAGCGGTATAAAATGGAGATTCAGCGGAAAGCCCAGACATCCTGGAAGCAGATCCAAATACTGCTGGAGGAATTGGGTTGAAATTTGGTGTTTGTTGTAGAGGAGGTGTTAAAGATTGTTTGTTTAAATCTTTTTCATCATTATCCTTCTCTTGTGAAGACTGTTGATCAACTACATTATCAGCAACCTTTTCACTACTGACACCACTTTCTTCTATTTCCTTAGGTTCCACATCTTCCTCTTCTTTTACTTCTTCTTCTTTTTCTGTTTCATCGATGACGTTATCATCTGTTATGGAAGGTAAATTCTTCTTTTCTACAGTGTGAACTGAATTTGTGTCTTCATTCTCATTTGCTTCAATTTCATTTTCCTCAACCTTTTCTTTAACTTCATCGGTCTTATCTTGATCAACACCTAAATCTTCAGGTTTATCCTCATTGCTGGCAGTTGAAAGACCGGATGGTGTTCTCGACTTTCCTGCATTTTTCAACACAAATCCAATGTTTCCAGATGCAAAACGAGGTCTGCTATGGTTCAATTTCAAACTGAAGGTTTCACCTTCTTGGGTCACTGGGGAAGATGGAGTCTCTGAATCATTTTGTAGACGTGGAACGGAGATGTATGTTTTTTGTAAAGTGCTCTCTTTTGAACCTTCTTCAGGTACTTCAGGCTTATACTCAGGAACATCTTGTGATTTTTTCTTGGTGTTTTCACTTTCAACAACATCCTTTTTGACCATCTCTTGCCATTCCTCCTTTTTAGGCTTTAACCAGCTAGGTAGCCAAGATGAAGATTTTTTCAAGGGCTTCTTCTTCTCATCATCCTCTAGTTTCTTCAAAGTGTCCAATAATTCTTTCTGTTTCTTTTCTCTATCTGGATTTGGAGTATCATCAATCTCAACAAAGTCTTCACTTAAAATAGAAAATCCTAACATCTTCATGATCTTTGGAATGTTCTTTCTGTAGCCCATATGGCCATTCACAATGTCAGAACAGTCAAAGTTTTCTATTCCTTCATTTTCAATTGGAGATAAACCTGCAACGGTGGAAATACCACCAGCTGTTGCTCTGAATAAGTATCCCAAGATCCAATCCTTTTCTGAGTACCCATTGACAAATCTGCCTGCAACAACAGATCTGCACATGACTAGTTCGTCCTTGTTGTAAACAACAGGGGCACCCAGAATGATGACATTCTCAATAATCCCAGTGCATCCTTTTTTGGCCAGTTCTTTCAAACAATAATAAATAACTCTGGATCCTAAGGAAAACCCAACTAAAGTTACTGGTCTGCTTCCCAAGTTTCTTTCCATCAAATATTGTGCTAACAAAATACCAGAGTTCCAAGCTCTGTCCAAAGACACATTCCAAGGATTGTCAATCAAGTAGCCAAGTTTGGACAAAGCCATGGGTAATTGGATGGCACCCATAAAGGCTGTCAATATCGTGGCACCTAAGACTTGTTGGATGGTTTGGGTTATAGCTTCACTAGCCAATATACTCATGGTGTCACCGGTGGATTTCAAAATGTCAGGTTCCCAATGTAGGGAAAACAAATCACCTTCAACAGGATCAACAGTGGAAAAGGGTAATCTGACATCATCCTCATCACCGGTCATCCACCCTGATATAGATATTATCAAGTTCAATCTTCTGTTATTGTGTAATGGCTTGAACTCAAATGTTCTGACTGAACCCATTCTTCTGGACATGGAGGAACCCCCGATGTTGGCCCCAATGGCAGTGGATGTGGCTGCAACAGTTGCTGTACCACCAACACCTGTCAAGAAACCTGATAGACCAGTGATACCAACTGTTGACAGCCCAGCGGCAACACCAGCACCAATGACAGGAGCCAGTAACCCACCACTGAGACCCAAGACCAAGGATCCACCAACTGTGGCCAAACCGACATATGCCATTTTCTTTTTCGATCTTCTTTGACGTCTTTTCTTTAGCAAGTCATCTCTGGTCAAGTTCTGTTCATCAGTTTGTTCCAGTTCCAGAGTCTCTGTTATTCTTCTTTCAAACTGATTGACCTCTTCTATAGTGATTGACAAGTGTTCTGCGAATTTCTTTAAAACAACACGAGATCTGGCATCATAAGTACCCTTGGACAAAAAGAGTAAGAACAAATCACAAATTACGGACCAGGGCACATCAACTTCTAGTTCTCGCTCATGGATAATGGAATCAACAGAAACAACATTTTCAGGAACTTGCTCCAGAATGTCATTGTCGGTTATGGTCTTCATGGAGGATACCTTGATGTCGTTTTCATCATACTCAGATGTGCTTTGATCCTTTTCCTTATCTTGTATTTGTTCTTGAACTTCCGGGTTGTATGGATTGAAAACCTTACGTTGTATTTTCAAGGCCTGCATCAAATCTTCAATTTCCAAAGGATATAGACCCAATTTTTCTATCATCTCAACTTCTTCCTCATTGAACTCCATGTGGAAGTATATTTTATTCATAATTTCCTCTTTCCAATATCCATAATCTTTTTGTACGTTGTGTAGTCTCTTTGCTAACTTTTGATCTTTGATCATGTTGGAACTTAGATTTCTGGTGGCTAGCTGAGCACATAGTTCATTCAAAAGTAAGAAAACACAGCCTGCATAAGCAAACTTTTCATTATCTGTAAGAAGATGCTTCATTCCATTCAGTTGGTTGTTTCTGGTTAGGTCCTCGTGTGTTATGTCAGCTTCATCATCAGAAAGTTCATCATCATTCATATCTTTATCAACTTGTTCCTGTGAGTTGGGGTGTGATCGCTGATATAGTGTGGCTGATGCTATGATATTGTCAACCTTGACATTGGTTTTTCTTGATGCCTTGGCTTGTTCTTCATCGTCTATTTTTGTATAAGCAAAGTTGTTTTTGTTGAAAAAATCCTTCTTGTCACTCTCTTCTGCGTCTTGTTCCTCATTGTCACTCGCATCATCAACTGAAGGCTTTCTATCATGGTTAAGCTCATTCCCATTCATGCTGCCAAAGATTTTCTTCCTATTGTGTGCCTTCATGTCGTTGCTATTTTCAAAGGAGTACAGTTGTAATTTACCATTTTCATCATAAACATTTCTATCAGCAACTGCATCTACATCCTGCCAGCCAAAGCTGTCGTCAGATGAGCCATCCACTGTATTGTTGTCGGCTTTGTCCTCCTCATTGGATTTTGGGTTCAATTTCACAGGACTCTGTAGAGATTTTTCTAGATTCTCAGAGACGTTGTGATTATCACGTTTGCTAGGAGACTGCTGAAACATGCCTGATATGGACTTTTCTAGTAAATCAAAGCCTGATATTCTCTTACTGCTTCTCTTACTGGTTGGTCTACTTGCTTGTCTGCTGCTGGCTCTGCTGGAAGCATTGGTCTTGGCAAATGGTGATGAAAAGGTCAAAGACACTGTGTTGTCGTTGATTTCCTTTGTAGCTTCTGATTTTTGTGATCTCTTGGTGATTTTGAAATCCTTCAATCCAGATGTGTCATCTGCATCATTTGAAGTCATGTTATTATCTTGTTTCTTTCAAAGGTGTGGTTATTTCGCCTTTGTCAGTGTAGATAATCTAATGGTGTATGTG
>ERZ794949.174-NODE-174-length-24487-cov-192.329772_pt1 | contig 24487 bp, 12 predicted proteins | sample MGYA00511363_ERZ794949 | MGnify/ENA primary metagenome ERZ794949 (study PRJEB30137, sample SAMN04331402) | food metagenome | isolation source: T1 must sample point D1 replicate B | place: Australia: South Australia ...
TTTGCACGTGACATTATACCAATTGGAAAGGAATTTTTTTTTTTCTTCCATTTTTTTCCTCCGTCGAATACAACAGTGGTTTCAATCTCCGATTTGTATATATTTCCTTCTCAACAACTCTTCTCTTTACAAAAACAACCGATATAAACCTTGTATAAACATACAATAATAGACACCATCTATAAGAAAGCAAAATAAATAAAAAATGAGTAGATTCTACGAATTAAATCAACCTGTATATACTGAAGAAAATACCAGCGAAGAACAAACTTTAAGCAAACATTTTGAGGATTATGTCGGACCAAAACATCAAGCTAATGAAATAATAACAATTAGATACAAAACCCATTTAAAGAACTTCATTACCAATCAAAGAGACTCTGTAAACAAGTTTTTAAGTAAAAGTGAAAAAAGAATAGAAGAAGTTACTCAAAAACAACAAACTTACGAAAAAAAAATATTAAACACCTACGTTGATCCTATCATTTCTTCATCCAAAGTTGAAAAGGACGATTTATTAACAGGTTTGGGTGCCATAACCACCGGTGTATTAGCTGGTTTGATTGTAAATAAGCAAATAAAGACTTTAAGATTTGTCAAGCCTCTAATGCCTTTGTCTTTAGGGTTAATTGCCTTTTATGTTTATCTACCTAATACCTTTTCTTCATTTAGCAAAGTAAGCTACTTAGTTGAAGGGAACATAGTCGGTGATTCTTTTTTGAAAAAACAAGACCAATTGGTTCAAAAGACTATACAAACATCTGAAAATACTGTCAAATCATACCATAGCGTTGTTGAGTCCGTTGAAAATGTTTATGCCAAGGCTCAAACAAACGTGAACAAAGTATTAAGTTTTTTCAAGTAATCATGAATATTCATCTCCTTAAATACGTTTATATATATTAATCGTTAAGTTTACACTGCCCAATATCATCATATTTGCCTGTGTATATTATCGGAGTTAATGGAAAATAGATCCACGATTGCCTATTTAGGAAATATAATTACTATTTCTCAAGGGTTCTCTTCCTTGAAGCTCTTCCATATAATTTTTTTTCACCTTTGAATAATTGAAATATTCGTGTTGTTTTTTTTTAAAAAAAAAGCCTAAGTAGCTATATAAGTATATGTTAAAAGAGGGCTTTAAGGGTGAATCATCAAAAAAGAAGTTGATCTATAGCACCGAATCGAACTGTACAACTATTTATTTGATTATAGCAGAAAAAAAAACCCAAAAAAAAGCACAGAGTTTAGCATCTTGAACCAAGAAATAGAAGACTACAGTTATTAATAGAGAATGGATAATCAACAAGCCTTTGATATACTTAATGGAGAAAATCCAGAAATAGCTAATGACAATGTTACATACTCACTGAATGATGAAAACGATGAAGACAAAATACTTTCGCTTGACAATCAAAATGGCCTGAAAACTCCTTCCCACCCACAATATAGACCAAATACCTCAAGTGGAGGAACAACTCCTAGTGGAAGTGCTAATAGAATAAGAAGAAATGGGTCTATGAGAAGATCATTATTGTTTGTTTCCGGAACTGGAATGCAAATACCGAGTCCAGCTCCTTCAAATAAATCCCCTTACTCAAACAACAGATTATCAGAATCAAGCGATGTTTTATTGGGCTCTCAAAGAAGAGACAATTTAAGTCCTTCAACAAAAGAAAACTTTAGTCCAAATGGAAGAATAAGGGCATATTCCCATAGTTACGATGAAATTCACAGAGAAATAGAGAAATCTCCAGAACAAACAAATATTCAATTATCTGAAAGCACCCAACATCCATTGATAATCACAAAAAATTCAAGTAAAGGTGCCAACAGATACATTACACCAACACCAATAAACCCAACTGATTTCCCACAAAATAAGTCTGCCACCAGTTCACCAATAGTGCCTGGAAATAGCGAAAGAAAACACGTCAGAAGAGCGAGCAGTTTTTCCAGCAGATCTCTATTGATGACTCCAAATTCTTCTTCAAATAATGCTGTCAACAATTCAGTAAAGAAAAATCCAGATTTCCAAAATCTTAACATTTTCAATACCTCAGTAGAAAACCATACTGCCGAAAACAGCTTAGCAGATGAATCGATACCAAACAAAAGTGTTGTGAAAGACAATGAAATGTTTGCGCCAGCACAAGAACAAGTGGAAGAAGAAGATCCAAGTGCAAAGCTGTTTTCTAAATTAGCATCTAAAGAGGCACAGATATTAGAATCTAAGTCTGAATTGGAAGAATTGAAAAAAAAGGTAAAATTAAAAGAAGATCAAATTAAAGATGAGGAAGCACAGTTGGAAGCTTTGAAACAAGAAATGGCTGCCAAGTTATTAAAGACTCACCAAAGAGCTCCCCAACAAACCACTTCTAAGATGAGCGACATTTTGGGTTTAACTAGAAAAAGTGCACAATCTCTATCACCTCCAGAATCCCAATCTATGAATAAAAACGTGCCAAGTGAAATTATGGAGACTTCTTTTTCAGAAGAATTGAAGTTTCCAACTAATACTCAACAATCATACTCAAATAAAAGAGAATTTAATGATATACCCGGAAATGGTTTATTTGGGAATTCTCATGAAACTTTATTTGACTCACAAGATGATTTGGATGACGTGGTTTATTCCCTTAACAGTCCACAAAAGAAACCTGTTGACAAGTTTGAAATTGCCACCGACGATATTTCGGAAGCATTTGAAAATCATCCTAAGTCTGAAGATCAAACTGAAAACTCATCATTCAGTGAAATGTTGGATACAAACTTTCCGTTAAAAGATAACACTCACATAATTACTCCAACAGCTAAGCATAAAGCCAGTCAAAGTATGAGTATGGCCAGGGAGTTACCAAACAGAAAAAACATGCCGCAAAGATCTAAATCTAGAATGTCGATGTACTTTAGCAAGACTGTTTCTTTGATGAGTCAATTTGATCAAATTTTACAAAACGAGCTTGAAAAGAAGATGGGGTTAGATGATGATGTTAAGATAGCTGAGGAAGAAGAAACAGAAGAAGAAATCATGGATCTTCCTCCAAGACCAGATGAGATCGATAACCTCCACTCTTCCAACGTACCCAAAAAGCAACACGCAAGATCATTGAGTAGTTACAGATTCTTTGGATAATTATATGCACTTATATATAATCTTTCTTTTTTTTTTTTTTAAATTGATTCGGACTAATACTTTTCTACTTGTAACTATTCATGTAAGCATCATACATCTGCTTGTACTTATCTGAAAATTCCTTTGCATCTTTGATTTTGAGATTCTGTATATCTTTAAGCAGCGTATCTTCTGCCGTTTCTGATTTCTTTGCAATATCGGAGTTATGTAGTTTTTGAGTATTCTGTTGGATTTGGTTGTGAAAAGACATTGCTGTATGGTAGTGGTTTGTGGTTAATATTGTAATAGGAGATATCTTGTTATGGTAATTGTCCTGAGCTTTCCACGTGTGTGAACAAACGCGGCTAAGATCCGAAAAAAATTCCCCAAACAGTTTAATCAATCCCAAAAGAGAACAACACTCCGAAAAGGGAAATATACTGATTTTGTCATATCACTCAAAATCGTACTCTATATAAGAGGTTGAGTCTTGTAAAAGACTCCAAAAAAACAGATAAAACTTCTATACACCAACCATGGATAATTATGTTAACGGCAATGAAGGAAACGATGACAAGGCTTTGACGATGAAGCTATATGACGGATCAGCCCTTGATCCATACTTGGGTCTTTCAACAATGGCTCGAAACAAACTCATAACGAAAAAAAACGCTTTAAACTGGCACATTAACACCGATTTGAAATATATAACATCGGATGAGTTAACGAGTTGGATACCTGAATTATTTACTCTAGATAAAGCCGATAGGTTACTTGATAAGGCTCAAGCCGAAGAAGTGGTAAGAACTGATGAAAATATCGAGTTGTTGAGTTCAGGAAACGAAAGGTCTTTATTGCTCTCTTCTAAACGTCAAGCAGCATCTAATAGTTGCCACAACAGCAATATTCACTTTAATTGCAAAAAAATAAAAATGGAGAAAGATTTGGGATTGTCTCAAGAATGCACATACACCACAAACAACTTAGAAATCATAGAAAGCGACGAAGAAGAAGCAATGATAATGGAAAATGGCTATGTACGTGGAGAAACACTATTGACTTTTTTTAGTGAAGTAACAGAAAATGAAGAACTTTCATGAAATAGTATTATAAAACAAAATATATACAATTTTTTTTTTCTTACAAATGACCTTTTTCAATTTGAGACAAGGCTAACTTCATTGCGTTTATTATGGTCTTTTTTGATTCATGTAAATCAGCATTGGCAGAGATAAGCTCCATGTTCTTGATGTTAAGTTCATCAACTTGAAGCGAAATACCGTCTATTTCGTTGACAAGTTTAGTGTTCTCTTTTTGTAGATTTCTGACTTGTTTTTCCAAGCTCTTTATGATCTTACTGGTTTCTCTGGCAGCATTGAATGTTTCCTCACGAAGTTTCAGAATTTCTTCAAGAATGTTGTCGCGTTGTTCATTAATGACTTCTACATTCTTTGTTAAAGGCAACTCTTCTTCGTGTATCTTTGTTGGTTCAGTCGAAGCAGCAGATAAATTAGGAACACTTAATGGCTCAATAGCACGTTCTTTAACTTCCTTCTTTTCTTCATGTTCAATGACTGGAACATGATAGCTTTCCTTGTTTTCTTCCAATTCTTGAGCACCTTTTTCTTCAATGCCTTCAATTTCCTCCTTTTCAACTTCTGTTCCTGAACTCTTTAAATCAATTGAATGATGACTTTCATGATCAGAATTAGACTTTTCAGCAGCCAAAGTTTCACGTGTATCAACATTTTCCCTATCTGGAAGACTATTTTCAGAACCTGGATTTTGATGATATTCAATGCTATCCGTTTCAAACATCATATCATACTTTGGTTCCAAAGGTTCGGCCAAATTCTTGTCATCAGATTCTTCACCAATACTTATATCATGATCAATGACGTTGGCTTTCATGGCACTCGACAATAGGTGTGTAGAGTTCATTGAGTTTCTAAGTTGAACAGAAATCTCATCATCATTGTAGTTGTCAAAGAAATCACTAACCCCAGCAGCAGAATCTTTACCACCAACTTGAGAAGTTTCTTCACCAGGTAAATCAAATGCAGTTTCAGTTGGTGTAATCTTTTCTTGGTTCTTTAATTGATTCAACATTGGGAATGAATTTCTGCTGACGGTAATTTTTTGGTTACCTTTTGACTTAACATCTTCAATAGGAATAGACATTTCTTGAGGTAATGATTTGTTGTGATCTATAACAGGTTCAACAACCTCTTCAGATTCTTCTGTTTTGGAATGCTTTGGCAGATCATATTCTTCAGGCAACTCTTCAACTTTTTTGACTTCCTCTTCAATATCTGTAGTATCAACAGCCTTTGGTGGTGAAGGTATGTTCAATAAATCCAAAGAACTTTCGTTGCTGAAATCGTAGATATCTGGAATAAACTCCTTCAAACACGTTAAATCAAAAGTATAAACCGTAGTACCAAATATGTGCTGATTAGATTCACCATCAATATCCTCAAAGTCTATGTCATTGGTAATGGCAAATACATCATTCAAATCAAGAGTTGTATTGTAATCTAACTTATCACCACCCATAATCAAAATTTTGCTTTCTTTTTGCAACAAACTCATGGAATGGCCTGATCTACCTAAAGGCTGGTATTCCAAGCAATTAGGAGAAACTTTGTTTTCCTTGATTTTATCAATAATTTCTGTTTTTTCTTCTGGGAATTTAAACCATTTTTGAGACATGAAATTAAAGAACCACAAATCCGATAGGTAATTGCCTTCAGAATCTTTACCACCATAAACGCACATCAAGTTTTTATAAACCAAACATGAATGCTCTTGTCTTGGTTTAGGAACTCCATCTTGCTGTCTGCCGGCCTTACCCACAATAAATTGCCAATCGTTAGTAGCTGGATCGTACATAAAGATATCATTCAACAAACCAGCTACAGTTTCCCCACCAAAGACATAAAGTTTATTGTCAAAGGTGCACATAACATGATTACTCATAGGTGGAGGAGAAAAGCTTTCTGGCTTGACAACATCCCAGTGAGAATCTGTTTTTCTAAATGAAGCCAAGTTAAAGGAGTACAAGTCGTTGAAGTATAAATCATCAAATTGACCACCAAATAAAAACAACTTAGTTCCTCCGTTAGCTTTGTTTAATGAGTCCTTCATCCCTTCAGCGTGCTGAATAACTGTTATTTTGTGTCCGTATCTACCGCAAGGTCTCTTTCCTATAGGGTTTGGAATGGTCCATCGTTTGGTATTTATGTTGAAAAGGTATATGTCATCATCCATTTCTTTTTTGGAGTTAAGTTTTAGTGTATCACCACCAAAAACAATAAATGCGTTACCACACATGACAGAAGCATGCCCTACTCTTGGTGGTGGAGTTTGATTGGATATTTTGATAGAGGTTGAAGAACAAGCAAGTTTGTATTTTTTTGATTCAATGTGGTAGTTAGAGAAATTGTTGGTTTGCTCAGCAGGATGTTTTTGATCATTTTGAGTTTTGTTTAATGAGCCAAAATGTTCCAAAATATCAACATTGTTCACACTTCTTCTAGTAAATCTCAACTTCCAAGTATCCCCATATACAGAGTTACCGTGCAACCCACCAATCAGGTATAAATCAGAGGATATCAGAGAATCAGAATCATTATTTACGGTTATTGATACATTTGAAGCTGCATGTCTATATCTTGGGAAAGGTGAGATAGGCAACTTGATTCTATCCCATGGCTTCAATAAAAACATGTCATCTTCTGTAAGCCAAAGATCTGGATTATTTTGAATGCTTTGCATATCTTTTGTTGAAGAAAAACTGTCTTGACTGTTATGATTCTTTGCATTTTTTGTGTTTGCAGACTCCAATTGATCTCTCTCAAAGATTTTGCTGCTTGATAAATCTTTAGGTTGTTTTGTGTGCAAGTTATTGTGGGTGCTATGCTTGTCTGAATCAGCAACTATAGTAAAACTTGGAGATTGTAAAGAAAATGGAGAATTCAAACTGTTTTGATGATTATGCCCATTGATTTTACTGTATACGTTTTTTTTGAAATCAACATTATCACTCTCCAACACTTTAAAATCATCTTTGCCAATGTTGTTGTGTGATTGAGGATTGTCTTCCGATTTTGGTAAAGCAGACAAAATCTTTTGATTGGATAAAGTAGCCTCTTCGTTGTTATTTGTAGATGTTGACACATTTCTTTGATCGCTTTTTTTCATCATGTTTGAAAGTATGTTATTTTTAAATGTTTGTTCGGCAGATAGGTTTTGGTGATTGGATGATATTGAAGGTCTGGATGTGTCAGCTGTTGTGTTTGCTGAGTCATTGCTGGTAATTGATGTATCAGCGTGACTGCTTGTTTTATTTTTGTTCTTCTTTCCAAATTTGAATGGCGCCATGTTTGCTATGCTTTATTAGGTATGTATTAGTATTACAGGGTTATATTGCTTTCGTAAAAATGTATTAATTAAAGACCAAAATTGTTGCTATCGATATAAAAAGATTTTGACTATAACAAATGAAATCTTTGACTGAAACCAGATATATGTATGGATAGATATATACGTAAGCTTATATATCCGATCTTTAAGACGCTGTTACGTTTCTCTGGTTTTCAAATTATCAATTCATGCCATTTAATTACAACAACGAAACGGGAAAAAATTCAGTTTAAGCCTGAAAAAGAAAGAGGTGTTTAAAAATTCGGATTGATCTGTAGGTGAAAAAAAGCGTTAGGCTGTGGTATTGAAGCGTAGCAAAATATATGAAGAAAAATTTTCAAGTGTTTTTCGCCTAGAGAAAATGAACATACGGGAGTGAAATCAATAAGAATGCGTCGGAGAGTTGATTTGGGGGGAATTGATTGCCTGTGAAAGGTGATTCTTTGCATTGGAAATGGTTTCAGGTGCGTGTTAACTCCGTTTAAAGACAGCATGATTACCAGTGGGAATGCGGTTGAGTAAAATTGTTGGGATGTTGTTTGAATGCATGTGTATTTTCGTGTGTCTTTTTTTTTTGTGGAACCTATTCATATATGTGCATTAATGAATTGTTTCATATTTAGATGTAGTGCATATTGTTTTGTCTTGATATCATGTGTGCATTTTGCGTAAAATTGAGAAAAACACCAAAACAAACAATACAACAAAAAAATAAACAAAAAAAAACATTATATTACTCTTTTGGGAAATTTAAAAAAAAACGGAAAAAAACGATATATTAATTTAATAATGTGAACAAATCCCTATTGCTTTTTTGAGATTTTAACTCCGTTATCTATGGTGTTTGTATAAGTACATTTTTCTTATCCAAAAGATAGTTTGTATCCATAGTTAATAGCATCTTCACTATGGTATCCCATGTAACAAGAGTTATTTTATAATTAAACAACTCCGAAGACTTATTAAATGCATTCACCACATTATTGAATGATTTCACAGAATTATTAATCACAATCACATTGGATGCATTGTTTACACACAAGTCACGAATATCAAAAGTTTTTTTATCAAAGCCTTTAATTTTTATTTGAGAATCGTAACCATGTGTCTTGAACACTATTTCTTTTGGATCGTTTTTATCCAATTCGTTTGGATTTAGCAACACCAAGTTGTCAATGTTTAGAGTTTGAAATATCAGCTTTCCATTGAGCATTTTACGGTTCTTTATGAAATCAGTCATATTCAATAGCTCTTTATACCAGTACTTTGTTAAGTCCAGTGATATGGTTTTTTTTCTTTTATAAACCTTTTCTAATACACTTTCAATGAAACTTATGTCAAGGTAATACTTAATGTTGTCGTAAGCCAAAGACTCATAAAAAGTACTTGTTTTTTTGTTTATTATTACAATATCACATTCTGCATAATGCTTTTCTTCAGATATTTCTAGTCCCATCTTATCCAAGATATACATATTTGACTTGTATAAGTCTCTTTTGTTTTTGATCCCACTCATGTAGACATAATTGGCATTTGTTGTTTCCAGTTTTAAATCAAAACCTGTTAATATCACTTTCATGCGCTTTCCAAAGTCTTGGTAAGTTAGATCTGTGTTGTTGCCTCCAGCCATTGAAACACGTTCAGTTATTGAATCAAAAATACTCAATTCTTCAATGGATGTTGTTTTCGTTCTTTTTGCTGTTTGAGAACTTTGTGAAGTTACTGCATTCTCAACTGTTAGCTTTCTCTTTAATGCTGGTTTAGGCTGAGATGCTTTTGATTCTACTTTGGTTGTGTTGTCAGTGGAGTTTGTTTCTGCTGTATTTACTTCAAGATCTTGTACAGTTTGTTTTGAAGCAGATTTTCCAACTTCTGAAATGCTGTCCAGTTTTTGAGAAGTTTGAACAGTATTACTTGTTTCACCAGATGCCTCATTAGCTTTTAAAATTGTAATTTTCTTGTAATATTTTTTACTCTTTCTATTTGAAATGTCTGGAGAATTACATAAGAACGAATAGTTTTTCACATCTTTAAAGTCACCATTTAGATTGAATGCTGCTTCATAGTAAATGTCGTCTATAAACCTAGCATCAATGACTTGTATGTTCTTTTTAACACAAAAATTATACTTATCCCCATAGTTCACATACGTAAATAACCCACTAAATGAAGACGTCATGTAATTAACGGCATTTATATTCAATTTCTTTAGCATAGTTTGTGCCATAAACTTCTTGTATCCAAAGAACCCAGATAAAGAAAAATGGAGATTTCCATTTGAAGCAAGTTTATCCTCATTTATGTTTATTCTATCAAAAGGAAAATGATGGCAAAATTTGTACTTGTTATCAACTCTATCAACATTAACATTCATACCCCATCTTTCCAAAACATAATACAAAGAGCATCTATTTTCTGGGAGAACATAATTTAGCTCACGTTCTAAAGAATCTTCTATTGAGTACAAATTAGTTAAATTCTTAACGGATTTTTCATCTTTGATAACTTTTCCTTCAAGTTTAACAATGATAGATGTTATTAAAGCAAATAGTGGTTTGAATTTTGCAATCTCTGTTGATATAACAAATTGCGCTCCTTTGAATATAGGTTGAACATCTCTTTGAGCAACATAAGTCTCTATGTGCTCAAATACAGTTTTCAGAAGAATGGAAGGAATTCCATTATGTTGATTTTCCATATCAGATGAGTCTATCTTTGTATTGTCTGATACAATATAACATTCGCCATCAATAGCTGGTGAAGTAGGTTTTGTTTCAGTATTGACATCAAAGAAGTTCAATAGAATTTCTAACATATTCAAATGCTTTCTGTCTAAATCATCACTTATTTTTTGCAAAACACATGATCTATAAGGTATAACTCCAGCTAGTTCATCATCAAATCGTCTTTCTGTTTTTCCAATGGCTAAAGGTTTGTTTTTTCTCTTTTTTGCTGAAACATTTGTTGATGCTACGTTTTCTAAGTTGGCAACATAGCCTTCATATGCAAGTTCCAAATCATTCAGCCAACTTTCATTTACTATTGATATATGCAACATGAATCTCATGATTCTTGCCAACAAACTTTGATCAAATTCAGCTTTTTTCAGTATATGATCTGTTCCAAATAAGGGAATACAAATTACATGATCTTTAAATTTTTCAAAACATTTTTGAATATAATCAAATTGAGTTTCTGGTGTTAGTTTATCTTCTTGAGCCAAATAATCGTCAATATAAATAATCTCAGGAGTATTTCGACAATTTTTCAGTAGTTTTGTTAATGTCAATAATCTCTTTGAAAAAGCTGCACTTTGAAACTCTATAGTTACAATACATAACTTTAACTCCCCCAAAACAGAGTCCACTTCTTTCATCATCAATAAATTCGCTATGATTCTTGTGTTTTCAGGTATACTTAACTGCTGTTTAATCCATCATAGCAAGCTTTTCAAATTCATGATGCAATAAGGTTTATTCATATACAAGAATTTGATACGCGTTTGAAAAAAAATATAGGTAAAAATTTTAGCTGTATAAGATACGCCAAAGTGCTATGAATCTAGAAGCGATATTGCTAACCAAGATCGGAGTTAGTATAATCAACTGGTTAGATTCAGCTGGAGTGAATCAATCTCAAAAGTGTAGTTAGGCTAATAAAGCAGTGATTAAGATGATTGAATAGAGTCAGATTATCTGCTTGAAAATATCACTTTCTCAATCGATTTGCTAAGTTGAAGTCGTTTGAAAATGAGCTCAAAATATTGATTAATGTTTGAACAAATGCTGATTCTATCATCTTGAAGCACACGCTTTTGCCACAGTAATGAGTATTTGGTATGATGGTTAAAGATTAAGAAAGCTGGGAGTTTTTTTTATAGATACTTACATGAGATACATAAGGTCAATATTGACTATTTATGGGTTATTTTGAAGGATATGTTCGATAGCTTGTTCTAAAGACCACTTTTCATGTCCTAATGGAACACTTTTTCCTACAATTTTGAAATAAAAATATCGAATTTCTCTATAGATACATTTTTGGTTCTTAATCAAAACAACAATTATGCTTATTTAGCTGGAAGAACAACTTCAATTTTCTTCAACTCAGACCAAAGCTTTGGAATGGTATAATCGTATATGTATTCTACTTCTTTATCACTAAACTTGCCTAATACGAAATCCCTCAGCACTGTTTTTGAAAACACATTATCATCCCATTTCTTCAAGCTGATACCTAGACTGACTTTTACGTAATCTAAATCTTCAAGTTTTTGCATATGTTTTGCACAACTTCTGAAACCATTATGACCCCTGGCTGAAGTATCCTTGTTTCTAATTTTGATTTCTCCAATCGGAGTTTCTATATCATCAGCTAAAATGTAGTTGGAAATTTTCAAAATTTCAGGATTTGGACTGCCATCATAATAATTGACACCTTTTAACTTTTGTTTGAAAAAGTCTTTTTGATTTGATAAAAAATCAGCTACAACTTTTCCATTGCTGTTCATAAAGGTATTATCAACATACCCTAAGCAATACGTTATTCTAGATCTGTTAAAATTGTTTTTGAAATCATAATCATATTGAGCTAGCTGTGATTTATCAAATGCGGGATTATAGTTTATTGAAGGTGTCAACAAAACCATTTTCACACCATGGCCTTTTATGGATTGGTAATTTAAATCCAATAAATATTTTTTATGTTCAATAGCTTCGCCTTCCGTTTCTTCTAAGTCAAAAAATTTGGACATATGTCTTTTCCAATGTTTCTTTCCAGGTTCAGATCTAGTTCTGGTTATCAGACCGTGATGAGTGTCCACTTTCGACTTTAAAACTGATGCCAATTGCTCAGACATTGCGTTCAGAACCAATGGTGCAACATTGTGCCTAGTTTTTGCATACAAAGGTTCAGGGTTACCCAAACCTAGCAATACAATGACTTTGTGTTCAATAGGGGCCAAAACAGACGAAACTTTCATCATATCAGCAGTTATTATCGTGGTTTCAATGGTGTTGTTCATTGTATCCAACAGTCAAAATCTCCTAAAGCCGAGAAAAAGCTCTCTCACATGGTGACTAAAAATTGGTAGCACATTCGCTTCCTTTTTTCTATGTAGAAACCTCGTTTTACAGCATATTCATACGACTTCGAGTCATTTGCCATTTCCACTACTATGAGCTGTTACTACTCATTAAAACTGCACCATTTGCCGACAAAGACCGTAAAAATGGTCGTCATTTCAAGCCCATAGCATTCCTGTTTCTGCCGAACTGATCCAATTACTCCATACACAACTCAGCCTCACATAGAATGAAAAACTCGCTTGATATTCAAATTCCTCCTCGTTCGGAATTAATATCTCTTCGCTTCTTCCGGATCTCCACTCGATTTTAACAGTAGCCTTGTAGCGTAAATCCACGTACTTCTTATAGTGCCTTCAATTTAATAATTGGCATACACGTGCGCACCTCAATTAAGTATTAATATCACTCCTTAAATGGGATTATGGGGTTTTTCACTCGTGCAAGATGAAGGGGTGAAAAAAAAACAACGTGAAATAATTGAAATTGAAAGATTTTAAAAAATTTGGTTGTTTTTTAAATTGCAGTTGTAGTAGTGTCAGGAGTTTATATACATCATTGTTTAAGGCTAAAAAGTAGTGTAGGTAGACTCCAAGAAGGACCATATCACCAAATACAATGAAATTTGGTAAATATCTTGAGGCCAGACAGCTTGAGCTGCCTGAATACAACGGGCATTTCATAAATTACAAGCAATTGAAGAAGCTAATAAAACACCTATCTATAAGCAAAATAGACAACGAAGGGCATGAATCTTTTACAATGAGCATAACACCCGACCAGCCAGTTGCCAAAACAACAGAACCAGTTTTTATGGTGCTTCAAAGCAATAAAGCTCATTTTTTTTTCAAACTTGAGAGAGAATTGGACAGAGTCAATGCTTATTACCTTGAAAAGGAGACATATTTCAAAAATATGCTAGATATATTGCAGAAGAAGTTTTCTCAGTATCAAAAAACAGGCAGATTAATCAACAAAAACTCCTCTTCCTACAAATATTTGCTAGAATCATTAAAGAGATTTCAAAGAGAAATTGACCATTTAACACAATTTATTGATCTTAATAGAACTGGGTTTGGAAAAGTTCTTAAAAAATGGGATAAAAGATCACATTCACATACCAAAGATTTTTATTTGAATACTGTTGTATCTATACAACCAGTCTTTACTCATTCATCTGATATTTCATTAATGACAGACTTGACCACTTCTTTGCTGTTGAATTTGGAAGAAATAAGGGAACAAGCAGACCAACAAGGAGTATCGAGTATATCAAAACAAAACATAGAAAATGAAGCAGCCTATATGACCGAAGATGAGTCTCCTTTAAACTCAAGAAAACAATCTTTGAATTACATGCTACATAACACACCAATGCTGAATGCTCAAACAACTATTGACAAGCCAGGAAGCTTGAACATAGGTACATTTGAGTTGCAGAATGAAATTGCAGGTAAAAAACAAAATTCTGTTAAGACTTTTGTTGAAAGATCTGATGTTTTCTTTTTAAACCTAGAACTTGAAATCGATGGATGGAAGAGAGAAATCGAAAGCATTTGTCAATTAAAAGATATAGAGCCTAGAAAAAATGCACTAAGGAACTTTCCTCAAAAGATTATTCAAAGTGTCTTATCCCAAAAAGAACTCATTCAAGCTAATAACATAGATACAATTATCAAGAATATCATGATAAGAGTTGTTACTAAGCTGTGTTTTTTATGTGTAAGTTCAGAAAAAATTAATGATGAATGCTTACAAGTATTATTTGATAGCTGTAATGCTATGGATGAAGTGAAAATAGATTTCCTGCTTATTGATAATGAAGATAGCTACATCTTTGACAAAAGAAACTTCTTTCATGAAGCTGCTGCATGCAAAAAACATACAAGATCCTTTATTTTTAATACTGCTATAAAGTTGTACAATGGAAATCAGAATTTTTTGGAATACTTTACAGCTGTAGATATCTCTGGTAGAACTCCTCTACATTATGCTAGTGAATTAAACAAATTCCAAATAGTAATAAGACTTATTGATTTGATATTTTCTTATCCTGATGTATTAATGAAGATTTTGAAAATGATCGATACAAGTTCCAAGACTCCTTTGATGTTAGCAATTGAAAAGGAAAACCAAACTATTGTAGATCATTTAATAAAAAATTTTCCAGATATCAATGTGCATGTTGATACAGGGTTACCAAATTCAAAACAAATAAGTTTGATCAATTTGGCTGCTAGAACGGTCAATTATAAAATCATAAAGCCTGTTTTGACTACTCTTTATGAAAAAAACAACATCAAACAGTTTGCTGATTATCAAGGTTACAAACCACTTCATTTGGCTGCGGAAAATGGTGCAGCTTCAGATGTATTGTTGTTGTTTTTACAGTATGGATGTGGCCCAAATGACTTTGATTCTGTTAACAACTGGACCCCTATAGTGTATGCCATTGTAAATAATCAAAAAGCTACAACTGAGTCATTGATAAAAGATTGTGGATGTGATGTTACCTTGGGTGATTCTAAGAAAAAGAGTCCTTTGTTTTACGCATGTTGGCAAGGTTCTATTGAAATGATAAATATCCTATTTGACACTTACAAAGCAAAGAACATTAATACTAATCCAATTGTAAATGATGATTTGAAAACAAGCACTAGAGAAATATTTGGCTTATTGAAACCATTAAACCCAAATTTTAATCTTGGAGAGCTAGAGAACTTTTCAATTACAGATAGTGACAATATTCCAGATTTACAACTTCCACCACCATTTATTCCTTTGAAAAAATATGGTCATAATTTCTTAGAAAAGAAGTGTTTTTTGAGATTGCAATTTGATTCAGGATTAAGCAGTATTATCTTGAATACTGAACAAACAGAAGCAGTTGCTTTGACTAATTTAGGTAGAATCACATTAACTTCTCATTCTAGTGATTTGATATCAAAAAATATTTCTTTGCCTGTTGAATCAAATTCAAGAACTTCTAGAAACCCATTTTTAAGAGCTCACAATAGTTTCAACTCATCTCTAACTAACGATTTAGCTATGATTAATGACTATAATAACCTTAATGACAAAAACAAACAAAGAACCAGCTATGCATTTAAAGACATTTTAAGTGTTGGTGATAGTGTTGATGAAGCTATTTTCCAACTTAATGATTTAAAAGGCACTCAAATTGATGTAGAGCTATACTCTATATCAGGGACAAAGATGGTTGCTAAGACTGTTATTTCATATGAATTATTAAGTCAAACTATGAATTCTGCAACCAACGATGGAACCTTGGTATTGCCATTACTGGATTCTAGATTGAAATTGATGGGCCAATTAATTGTAAATTTCCAAATAATTTTCCCATTCAATGAGAAAATTGGTGATATTGATGTTTCTAAGTTAGAAACTTATTGGAAAAGTAACACAAGTTTATCTAATGACATGAGCACAGATGAATCTATTGTCACATCTAGTTTATCTGGTAACTATTTGTCGCTTTTAGTGACTTTATTGAATGATGGAACAGTTGTTGTTGCACCTTCTTTAAGCGTTGATGTTTTAGGTGCAAAACTACTGTTAATAGATCTGAACAGAAATACTCTTGAGAAGTTTATAAGAAAGCCATTGGATGATTTAACGGATTTAATTCAAGATTTCTCAAGTGTTGCAAAATACGTTAGCAGCAACTATATTCTGTTAGATTCTTTACTAAAGATATTGCCAGCAAACATCAAAATCGATGTTAAAATATGTTTTCCTACCATGGACGAGGTTGAAAATGTTCCTGTTAAGATAACTTCTCCACACATCAACATTGATAATTTTGTTGATGATGTATTGAGCTCGATCTTATACTATGTAAAAACAGCATGTGACGGTTCAACAAAGAAAATTGTGTTTTCCAGTAGTAATCATATGATATGTTCCATTTTGAATTGGAAACAGCCGGTTTTCCCAGTCGTTTTCAATATGAATGGTATAATATCGAATGAAAACAACGAGTTTGAGATTGAATCACCTAATCATTTGCTAAATTGTGCTGTCAACAAAGACATCTTTACGCCTTATGGATTCAACTATCAATCAGTCAAGGAAGTTGTCAATTTCTCGAAAAACAATAATTTACTGGGTGTTGTTATACCTAGTCAATTGCTGTTGTTATGTGGTGAATTAGCTGATGAAATCAAAGGCAAGGGTTTGTTACTGATAGCTGGAGGTGTCACTCAAGCTAATAATGCCCAAGAATACGTTAAAAAGAATAGTGCGATTAATGGTTACAAAACAGATGAGTATTTAGTTTTCAAAGACGATCAAGATGTTTCTAACTCAAAGAATGATTGGTCCTTTGATATGATTTAGCCCTATTGCTATATATTCGACTATAATAGACCATTTCTGTTGTGTAAATGTATTGAATTACTATTGCTTCAATCAGCTGGATTGAGTGCACGTGCAATAAAAAATTTTCCTGCGTAGTGTTTAATGTACTTCTTCCCCCCCCCCGAAATATATGAAGAAAAACACACACACTATAATTAAATGCTTATTAACACTTGTAATTTTGAATAAAAGCATTGCTAAACCCCAAAGTTTAAGCACCTTTAAGTAAACCAGATATATAAACCTTTGAATAAAAATGAGTTCCGATTATGAAAGAATGATGAATAGAATCAAAAACTTGCAAAACCAACCTAGACGAGGACCAAACCCAGGAATGAGACCAAACCCATTCCCTAGAGGAAACATACCAAAAGGGTCTATCTTCTCCGGAGTTGCTTTAGCTGCACTATTGGGTGGGGCTATTTTAGTAAACAACTCTTTATTCAACGTTGAAGGTGGTCACAGAGCCATCATGTACAGTAGATTAGAAGGTATCAAACCAAAAATATACACCGAAGGTACACACATAGCTATTCCATGGTTAGAAAAACCAGTCATATATGATGTCAGAGCCAAACCTAGAAATGTATCTTCTCTAACAGGTACCAAGGATTTACAAATGGTCAACATTACCTGTAGAGTCCTATCCAAGCCAGATATGTTCCAATTAGCCACCATTTATAGAACCTTGGGTACTGATTATGACGAAAGAGTCTTACCAAGTATTGTCAATGAAGTTTTGAAGGCTGTTGTTGCCCAATTCAATGCTTCTCAATTAATCACTCAAAGAGAACATGTATCCAAATTAATCAGAGAATCCTTGGTCAGAAGAGCTGCCAAATTCAATGTTCTATTAGATGATGTTTCCATTACCTACATGACTTTTTCTCCTGAATTTTCCAAGGCCGTTGAAGCCAAACAAATTGCTCAACAAGACGCTCAAAGAGCTGCTTTTGTTGTTGACAAGGCCAAACAAGAAAAACAACAATTGGTAGTCAGAGCAAATGGTGAAGCCAAGTCCGCTGAATTGATTGGTGAAGCCATCAAAAAATCAAAGGATTATGTTGAATTGAAGAGATTGGCTACTGCTAAAGATATTGCTGAAGTACTAGCTAACTCTCCAAACAGAGTTATGTTGAGCAATGACGCTTTGTTGTTGAACACAACTGATTCCAGAAAGTAATAACCCTATTGGTACTTGTATATATCAAGATTTAATCCCTAAATCTCTACTATGAATTCAAAATCCTCTTAGCTCTTCAATAAGCTGTTCATGGAATTGGGGGCGTGACCTCCCAATCCGACTTAGATCAACATTCTTGTTGGGTGTGTTGTTTTTTTTTTCTTTTTTTTTTGGCTGATTTTTGGCATTTATAGATGAGATTTAGACAAGAAATGGACGAAGAAACTAGAGCAAATAACCATATAAACGGCACTTTAGGAGGTAATAGAGATGTTGTGGCTGTCAGAATCGCAAAAATTTGGTGTAGGATTCACCATCATTGGTACCGTTTTGATTATCCTTGGTATAATCACGTTCTTCGATAGAGCTTTGCTAGCAAGTGGTAACATATTGTTCCTAATTGGTATATTTTTAATCATAGGACAAAACAAAACATTCATATTCTTTACAAGACCTACAAAAAGAAGAGGCAGTCTTTGCTTTTTCAGTGGTATTTTCTTGATTTTGTTCATGAAATGGACATTCCTAGGGTTCATAGTCGAATTCGTTGGTATATTGAATTTGTTCGGAGATTTTTTCTCTGTGGTTGTACAGTTTTTGAGATCGATGCCTGTTATTGGACCGATCTTGAGACATCCAAAAGTAGCTCCGATTGTTGATAAACTAGCAGGTGTTAAGGTGCTACCATTGTGAGATGTGATATATTTTTTGTTATAAATATATATATATAGATAATTTTAATGGCTTAGTGATGCCTTTTTGGGCCATAAGTCACGTGTACTGTGCGCGTGACCTTAAGTCCGATGTTAAGTCCGAAACTGGCCAAAAAGGCGCTTAATTCCCTTTTGGGAAGTCCTTCTTGTTTGGGGAATTTTTGATTATTTGTTTTTTTTTGGTGTGTGTTAAACATTCAATTTCGGTAAGTATTTTAAAACTTTGCACTACTACAAAGGTGTTGTTTAATTGATAGAATTAACAGCAAAGAGGATAATTCTTGTTAAACAACCATATCAAATTAATACAGCTTGATCGTTTTTGACTGTTGTACAAATATGAGTAATCAAGTTGATTATCTGGGTAATCCTTTGGATGATTTTGACAACAACAAAATATCCGGCAATAGTACATACAATACTGATGATATTGATGATAGCAGACATAGATTGAGATCTAGACAACCTGTTGACTATAAAACTACCAAATATATTGATGATCACGTTGATGAAGATGAATCTGGTATTAGTTTTGATGATAGCAAGGTGAATCAGCAACCTAGACGTAGGTCTTCAAGAAGAAACAATGATGTAGATGAATCCAATCAAAACGATGAAGAAGATGATGAAGAAGTTGTTTCTAGAAGAACTAGAAGATCCAATACCCAAAAGACATATTTTGAAGAGTCTGATTCGGATGAAGAAGAGAGCGAAGAAGTAATCACTAAATCAAGAAGAAAAAGAAAAGACGACTTTGAAGAAGAATACCAAGTTACTTCTGACTCTGAACTTGATGACTATGATTACAACTACAACAATAAAAGACGGAAAAAAACTTACAATAGTCGACCATCTACAAGAGCTGCTAGATACAAGAAGCATGCTGCTTTAAATAATTTTATAGACGATGATGAAGAAGCTGAGGAATCATTAGACGAAGACAGTTTAGTCGATGATTTAAATGACTTAGCTGATGAGCAAGAACAATTTGAATCACCTAAAAGACATTTAAGAGAAAGATCGAAAAAAGTTGATTATAAACTGCCTCCACCTGATTCAGACATTAATGTATTTAATAAATTCAATAGAGATATACTTGAGAACCAGCAAGAAGAGAGCCCTAGAAAAAACAAAAAGAAAGCTAATACTTTAGGAAAATTTATGCTTTCAGGATCAGAATATCCAGCTAGAAGACTGTATCAAACCTCTGGTCCATTTGGAGGAAATAATACTATATCTTTGATAAACAAATTTGATCACGCAAAGAAAGATTTGTATCAAGAAGAATTACTAAAAGAAACTTTTGAAAAAAAAGAAGAAATCAAGACCAAGATTATCAAAGCAGATCTTAATCAGCCATTACTTCTTCCACCTAATCAACAACATGCGAAAAATAAAAACTATACACCTAAAGTAGCAGGAATGGACTCGGATTCATCTTCTTCTGGTGATGAGCAAGTCACAGCTGATACGGATCCTATAGCCATTCCCAAAGAAACATCATTTGATGACATTGGTGGCTTTGACAATTACATAACACAATTGAAGGAAATGATTACGCTTCCATTGTTGTATCCGGAGCTATACACAAACTTTAACATCCAGCCACCAAGGGGTGTTTTGTTTCATGGTCCACCTGGTACTGGTAAAACATTGATGGCCAGAGCTTTAGCTGCTCAATCTTCTAAAGATTCTAATACCAAAATAACCTTTTACATGAGAAAAGGATCCGATATTTTATCGAAATGGGTAGGTGAAGCTGAAAGACAATTAAGATTGTTATTTGAGCAAGCCATAAGCACCCAGCCTTCCATTATCTTTTTTGATGAACTTGATGGTTTGGCTCCTGTAAGATCCAGCAAACAAGAGCAAATTCACTCATCTATAGTATCCACATTGTTAGCGTTAATGGACGGTATGGATTCAAGAGGTCAAGTTGTTGTTATTGGTGCTACCAATAGACCAGATTCATTAGATCCTGCCTTAAGAAGAGGTGGTAGATTTGACAGAGAATTTTACTTTGGATTACCTTCAAAAGAAGCCAGATTCAAGATTTTGCAAATACATACCAAGGATTGGAAGAACTTAAATTTGAACTTATTAGAGCAAATAGCTGACTTGACAAATGGTTTTGGTGGTGCTGATTTGAAACAATTATGTGTTGAAGCTGCATTAACAGCTGTTATGAGAACCTATCCTCAAATTTATAGAAAACCTAAAGACATTGAATTATCCAAGAAAACAGGTAGATACCAAATTGATGTTACCAAGGTGATTGTTGGCACAATGGATTTCAATGCAGCTTTAGAAAAAATTAATCCAAGTTCAGCAAGGCAAGGTGGTGCAGCCAGCTACAAGGCTTTGCCTGTTGGTCTGAGTGCATTACTCGGCAAACAAGAAAATAAAGCTCAAGAAATATTCAAACAAGTCTTTCCAATCAAAGTTGATGAGCAAAAAAATAAGTCTATGATTGATTTTTATTTGGAAAACGAACTGCTGGACAATTCATTGAATAATTTAGAATTTATCAAATCCATCAACAATTCTAGATTTAACAAACCTTTGATGTATATTGAGGGAACAGGGTCTGAGTATATTGCTAATTCTATTTTGCATGGTATGGATAATGTCAACATACAAAGCTTAGACATAAGTAGTTTGTTTTCTGATTTGGGAAAAACAATGGAGCAGGCTATAATCACTGCCTTCAATGAAGCCAAAAGAAGACAGCCATCTATTTTGTATGTTCCTAATGCGGACACATGGTCTGAATGTATTACTAACTGCCAATTGATTTTCAAGAGTATGATGCAAAGTATAAAATCATCAGACAAAGTCATGGTTTTGTTTTCAGGTCAAACATATCCTGAAAGTTTGGATTATTTGTTTGTAAGAAATAAAGCAAATGTATTCCAGGTTAATAATCCAGACAGAGATCAGTTACAATTGTTTTTTATGAGTACTATTGGTGAATACTTGAAGAGTGGAACAACTGTATTGGAAACTAGTATAAAAAGAAATACACCATTACCAGAACTACCATTTAAAGAAGATCAAGAAACTAATGAAAACAGTACTGAAAACGATGAAGAAGGTAAATTCTCACTTGATCCTTTGAAGAAGTACTTGGAGATTTACAAAAAATCAGACATGAAACTGAAAAATAAGTTGAAAGTCAAGCTAGCTGGTTTAATGGATTTATTAAAAATCAGATACAAAAAGTTTAAGAAACCACTAATTGAAGATGAACTCTTAATTCCTTTATTTGAAACAAATGCATATCACACACCAGTTTATGAAATTCATAATAATTTAGTAAAAGATACCACTACCAATGTCTCATTTTCCAATATGGATCTAGATACTATTGAGGAAAGATTGTGGAATGGATTTTACTCTGAACCTAAACAATTTTTCAAAGATATTTTGCTTATCTATGATGATGCCATTAGAACTGGTATCAGAGACAAGGTTATTAGTGCCTCAGAAATGGTAGCCAACAGTGATGTTTTTATTGATGAAATGCTTCTGCCAAATGAGCAATACTTGACTAATGAATGGAAAGAATGCAAAAAAAGAGATGATTTAAGAGAAAAGTTGAAGATTATTGAAGGAGTCGACGTATTCATTCCAGAATCTGAAGAACAACATCAGGAAGTACCAAATAACGAATCCCAAAAAGAAGAAGAAGAAGTTATTGCCTCGGAAGCGATTATTCCAGAAGCTGTGGAAGTTGCTGAAGTTGTTGCTAACGATGTTGTGGACGATATTGAAATGGAAGAAGTATCTAAAGTTGATTCTGAAGTTGTAATATCAAAAGTAATTTGTGACGAAGAAAAGCTAGCCAACCTGATTGAAGCTTTGAGCAGAAAATGTGAGCATAAATCTATAGACTTAGCACAGCAGTGTGTAGCTGATATTTTGAACAAAACATGGAAATACAGACTTAACAATGATAAGTCAGAATCCTTAAATGTCTTTGAGCAATACATCAAAGAGTTTTCTTAATATATAACGACAACATTAAAACAATTCATGAATATACATTTTCTTTTAGTTTAATCTAAAAATTTGCTTTTAATCTTCTTAGCTATGCCCAAGACCTTCTTGTCATACCCATATTGACCTGTGATTTGTATAGAAATACCTGAATCTTTGATAGGAATAGAAATACAAGGTAGTCCAGCCAAAGACATTGGAATGGTGAAAACATCATTACAGAACTCGTCCAATGGTGAAATGGAGTTAGAATTTAAGAAATCAGAAAGCAAAGGAGCTTTATCAACAGCAGTTAAAGAAATGAGCACATCAACTTTATCTTCGTTATTCAAATAGGAAGATGTGTTGTATATTGGATGTTTGTCTTTGAAACAGTTGTTAAAGGAATCTATCAATTCTGTTCTTAAAATCTGAGCTTTTTTGAATTTCTTTTCATATACCTCAGAAGATAGGTTATAGTTACCTAGTAGAATTCTCTTTTGAACCTCATCACCAAACAAGTTTCTAGTGTTTTCAAATATATTAACATCGGTTTTGTTTTCGACTTTAGGGCCGTATCTAATACCATCAAATCTAGCTAGGTTGGAAGAAGCTTCTGCAGGAGCGAGTGTGAAATAAATAGGTAAAGATTCATTTATTTTATCTACAGACACAGTTTTTAAATCAAAGTTGGCTTTATCATCAATGATTTCACTTAATAATTGAGTATAGACTTCATTGGTAGACTTTGGAATGCTTGAGATATTGAATTCCTCTATAATACCAACAGAAACAAAATCATGGGTTTCATCAAATCTATCAATCCATTTCAACTCATCTCTAACAGTTTCATTCATACTGGTTGGATCTTTTTCATCAAACTTATCTAAAACTTCATACACCATATCGATAGTATCCACATCAGCAGACAGGATTCCAACTGTATCCAAAGATTGTGCATATGGTATAACCCCAAATCTTGAAATTCTTCCGTAAGATGGCTTAAAACTTGATATATTGCACCATGCAGCAGGCAATCTAACTGAACCACCTGTATCTGTGCCCAGAGTAAAGTGTGCAATTCTTTCATTTTCTATGTCGGACCCAGGTATAATTGCAGAAGCCAGTGCAGAAGACCCAGAGGATGAACCTCCAGTAACTCTATTTTTACTGTAATCAATCTCAAAATCTACATTTTTGTCATTTTTTATGGATTCCATTACTGAGATAGGAACAGGATTGTATAATGGATTCTTTACAGCTCCAAATGATGAATGTACCCCACCAGAGCCCATCCCAAACTCATCAAGATTTAATTTCCCTAAATTTACCCAATTCTCTTGAGATTTCAAAAGAGTAGATACAGTGGCATCATATTGAGGTTGGAAGTTCATGAGTATTTTGGACGAGCATGTTGTTGGTAATTCACTTGATGTTATGTTATCTTTCAAGGCATATCTGATTACAGGTTTATTCGTGGATGTTTGTTGTTTCAACAACTGATTCAAAGGGGTAATTTTGTTAAATATGTTATATGTAGGATTAACCTTTTGAATCAAAGAGTGTACTTCTTTCAAAGATGTTCCATTAACCATAATAAGCTAGT
>ERZ794949.175-NODE-175-length-24376-cov-156.213601_pt1 | contig 24376 bp, 21 predicted proteins | sample MGYA00511363_ERZ794949 | MGnify/ENA primary metagenome ERZ794949 (study PRJEB30137, sample SAMN04331402) | food metagenome | isolation source: T1 must sample point D1 replicate B | place: Australia: South Australia ...
ACCACATATATTTTCACCGTTTCTTTTTTTCGTAAACAAACCTTAAAGGCTATGCACTATAAAAAAAAAAATTAACCCCTGCACTCAAAGGGATTTTAAACATTCCGCAATTAAAATTTTTTTCACATTACGTAGATATACATAAATTAACAGCATATGCGTAGATTTGCTTGTAGACAATATTCAGTTTACGATCATAATACTAAAAAACACACATGTTTCACAGTAATGCATGCTAGATTTGTTCCTTTTAAATCCATTTGCGACATGTCTTTTTTTTAAAAAAAGAAAAATTAGATGCTAAACTGATACTTTGAGTAGAAATGAAAAAAAAAAAAACTAACAGAATATAATGATATATTCACAAACTGAACAGCGCATTCTTTAAAGCCTCCTACAAATATATATATATATTTATAATATTTAATACTCTCCTTTCAACAAAAAAAAACTATTAAAAATTAAAAATACATATTTTTCATAATAGAAAACAAGCAATTATTACAAACCTGCTGGCTTCTTTTAAACAGAATAACATCTCAAAAAAAAAAAAAAACAAAACAAAAAATCAACAAAAAACAAAACTTTCATCTCAAACTTCAGTCACGCTGTTCAATTAACAATATCAAAGACTAGCCTTCAACTTCAATTCAGCAAAAGCAGTGAGAAAAAAAAAAAAAGAAACTTTTATTTCAAAAAAATTTTTAAAATAAAACATTAACAACGGAAAAAGATCTACTGAGATTCTAAAACTACGAACCTACTTTTGGGGGGAAAATACGATATTTTTTTTTTAAAAAAACATACATGCACTAGTTTTCAAATAGTATTAAAGAATAACCTACAAGTGATTTTGATATCAGATATAATTTTGAAAAAAAAAAACAGATATAACGATTTGAAACAAAAAAAAAGTATATAAACGATTAAAACTATCATTCATACCATAGGAAAAAAACAGAAACATCATACTTTAAAAAAAAAATACGACCCAAAAGATCATACGTATAAGCACCATTGTAACCTTAAAAATTAATACTAAATAAAAGTTTTTTTAAATATCTGAAGTAGCATATTTAAAGAAAATAGAAGAAAAATATCTGAAAAGTTCAAACAATGAGCAATAAAACAACTTTAGAACAACAGAAGTTGAAGCGAACAGTAGCAAAGAGAGCGTGTTTAAACTGCAGAAGCAAAAAAATTAAATGTGACGGAGAAGTAGTCGTTTTTTTGGAAGGCAAAAATCAGTGTACAAATTGCTTGTTAAGCAACATTGATGGGTGTATTTTTCTTCCTAGCAAGAGAGGAGGAAGAAAGCCCAAAACAAAGAAGGTAAACAAAAGCGGCCCCAATAGTCTGAAATTAAAGAAAAACACGGATAATCATTCTATTGATAAAATCAACATAATAGATAACCTTCAGGTTTTTCACGAAAATAAGATATTACCAAATGGTGTGGTTGTAAATAGCCAATCTCCTGTTGTGGTTTACAATTCTAGGCCCTACCAGCACATTGGTCCTCCGTTTCTACCCAATAACCTACATATGTTTAAGCATGCGCCTCCTCATTTACAACAACAAATGATGCCACCTATGGTTTACAATAATATGGTTCCAATGTATCCAAATATACATCCAAGCGACTTTCAAATATACCAACCCAACAACATGGTTTACAACGCACTTCCTAATCACTTTTATATGAATCCAGATATCAGAAATGCCCAATATCATCCTCCAAATAATATTAAAGACCAGGGTTTGAATCCAAGAAAGTTTTCAAATGTTCCTTCAGAAACTTCTCTATCCAGTAGAGAAAACACCAGAATAGATCGCAATACTGCCATAGATTCAAATATTAATTCTAATTTTCAACTGCCTTCTATGCACAATGCTCTTTCAGCACAACAATCTCATTACTGGAATATACCTAACAATAAACCTCAAAATTTGCCACAACATGGTATGTTTCTTAATCCAAGGGTTCCAAACAAACATCCTCAAATCCAAGGTTTCAACCCGGATGTTCTAACCCCCATAAACAACGTCAAGTTTCTCAAAAACACTCCCTCTGCAAATAGCATAACAAATTTTAGTTCTAAAACCCTGACTCCACAATTACCAACCAATCAAAACAACCCTGTCAAAACAAAATTTGGTTTGATTGGTGAAGCCAGTAAAAGCCAAGCTGATAAACCAAAACAAACAAAGTAAGGCCTTCAACCAAAAAGTTTAATTTTTTATGATACGGAATAGCATTATTTTTAGAATATTTGAAAACGAAGAAAATAAAAAAACAATTATTAAAAAGCTCTATATAACATACATAAATTAAAACAAAACTTTATTTCTCGAAACGAGATAATTAAAAAAATAAATAAATAAAAAAAGAGGTAACATCACCTTTCAAGATTGACTACTTTGTTTGTATCTTGTTTACTTTTTCATACCAGACAAGTATTCATCATGGCCGATGCTTTCGATTTTTTTGGCTTTTTCTAATACTTCTTCTTCTTGTTGTTGCATGAATAATTCCATTTTGGCTGAGTAATCACCACCCAACATTCTAACAGCTAGCAACCCAGCATTTGTTGAGTTGTTGATAGCTACTGTAGCTACAGGGATACCTCTAGGCATTTGTAAAATGGAATGCATAGAATCAACACCATCCAAAACAGATCCCTTGACTGGAACACCAATTACCGGAAGACTTGTCATGGCAGCAACCATTCCAGGTAAATGGGCAGCACCACCAGCACCTGCAATAATGGCCTTCAAACCTCTGGTTCTGGCAGATGTTGCATAATCAAACATTCTTTGTGGAGTTCTGTGGGCAGAAACAATTGTGACTTCATATGGAATATCAAATTTGGTTAAAATATCACAAGCAGCCTTCATAACAGGTAAATCAGAGTCACTTCCCATGATGACACCAACTTTAGGTATGGATTCCAAAGATTTTATGGATCCTTCTATGTATTTCAATTTATTTTCACAAGCAGCCATTGAATCGCTGACTATATTGATGTGACCTAGCTTTCTTTTTGGTCTTGATTCTTTTCCATATAAATAAACAGAACCGCCATCTACTTCAAGTGTTCTTTGGCATAATGCTAGTTCTTTTCCTGGTGTGTTTAAGTCACCTAAAACATTTAGCATAATGGCATTGGTATCATTGGTAACAAACTTCAAATCTGGAATAGGCAAACCCATAACAGCTCTTAAGTGAGCTTCAAATTGGGAAATGACACATGCATCTATGGTATAATGACCTGAATTATGAGGTCTTGGAGCAATTTCATTGACCAAGACATTACCGTCTTTCATTAAAAACATCTCCACACCAAAGATCCCACATCCAGGGAATGTGGCTACGGTCTTTAAAGCTAATTCTTGAGCCAATTTAATTTGTTTGTCATTGATTCTTGCTGGAGCGTAACATGTATGGCAAATGTTATGTTGGTGGATAGTTTCTACAACCGGATATGATTTGACTTCACCGTTTTGTTGTTTGATGATCATCACAGCTAGCTCCTTTTCAAAAGAAGCAAACTTCTCGGCGTATAATGGTCTGTTTTTCAAAAATTCCAAAGCTTCTTCTAATTCTTCTGAACTTGATACTAAGTAATTACCTCTTCCATCGTATGCTTCAGTTCTTGACTTCAACAAAAATGGGTATCCTATCTTTTCACCCATGTTAGACAAGCAATCAACATTGTTTTCTTCAATAGGATAAGATTCAGCAACACTTATGTCATTTTTGATTAAATGCAATTTTTGCAAATATTTATCCTTGATTAAACCAATTGTTTCTGGAGAAGGATGGATTTGCAAGTTTGGATATTCCTTGGAAACTTCTTCTAAAGTGTTGATATCAACATGTTCAATTTCTATAGTTAAAACATCACATTGAGATGCTAATTTCTTTATGTCTTCGTTGTTTTTGAAAGATCCGTTGATGTGTTCAGCATTAGAAATTTGTTTAGCTGGAGAATTTTCTTCATCTAAGATGATGGTTTTGATATTCATTCTGTTAGCTTCTTCAACTAACATTCTACCTAATTGTCCTCCACCTAATATACCTAAAACTTTTGAATCCATTTGTTACTATTGTTATTTTATGGGTTTTTTCCAAACTTTATTGTAATATGTTTTTTTTTTCACTTTATTCTAAAAATGACTCTATATATATATATATACTTTAAGTAAGCTTATTAATCATTAAAAAATCATAGTTTTAAGGATTAAAACTGCTTTATTTAAAAAAAAAAAAAAATTCACCTTTTTTTTGAGCATTTTTTCAAACTTCTGTTTTCTACGGATATAAGAGTCATATTACCCGGCATTAATTAAATTCCTTATTTGAGAAGGTCACGTTTTGTTGAGAAATTTATCTCCTTATTTTTTGTTTTTTTTTTCAATATATTTCCCAAAACAAAAAAGGCGGCAAATTTTCCTCTTTAAGGTTTCCATGACATTCCACCCATGTCTTTTATGAGGTGGAGAGTAAAAAAAAAAAACAAACAAATCTAAGTCTAAGTGGCAAATTTTTATATTATTTCTTGTCTAGCAAAATGTTATGAAATAAACAACCAAGATTAATTATAATATTTAAAAGTAAAATAAACTCTTTTCATACATCTATTATAGGTAATTTTATAAACTTATTTCAACTTTATACCCTTACTCACTATACTTTAACATGAATACTAACGCTAGAACTCCAAAAAACGCCAGCAAGAAGACCGTCAGAGGTTCTAATGGTAAAAGCATTTCTTTCCAAAGAGCTGGTAGAAGAAGATCTCCAGCTGCCAGTGCTACAAAAGCTCCTGCTGCATTCACCAGTAAGGCCCAAATTTTACATCAATTGAAAGTATCCAAGTTGACTGCCCAAAGTATAGCTGATAAGCATAAAAATCAAGTTTTGAAGTTCGCCAACAAAACCCCTTCTATTCTTTCAAAGAAGGTTTCTGTTGCCGGTTTACCATCAGATGTTACTGAAAGATCCATAAGAGTATGTTTATTACAGCATTGAATCATTAGTTTGTTTTGATGCCAAGACATTAGGTTTAGTTTTTTTATCTTTTTTTTTTTTTTGGTGATTTACAATATTTAGTATTGTTGATGTATTAACATGCATTTGGTTGAATTATTTTCTATATAAGAAAATAATTGGTATACAAGCTGTGATATGTTATTTTAGGTTCATGTTTTCTTTTTTCTGTAAAAAAGGAACAAGTACCAAAAATTGGTTGAAAGATTTAAGATCTAATAAGTTTCTATTCACAACTTTTAATCTTTGGAAAAGAAACATGAAAGATTCACTCACTATGATTTTAGTGGGTCTTTGTTAATATTATCGATCTCTTTCCTCTTCTTTAGCTACAGTAAAGAAGTTAAAAATAACATATGAATAATTGATTGATTTTTTTAAAAAAAAAAAAAAATGCAATGTTTGGTTTATAAAATTAACATCTGAAAAGACATAACCAAAATAGGTCTACAGCATTTTTGTTTTAAAAAACAATATCTAAATCTTTATTCACACCTGCTTGATATCTTTGTTATTATACAAGACTACTACTATTGTTCACTACAATATAAAAAAAATGAATATTGTTGAACAATTTTCACTAACAAATATCATTTCTTTATTTGATTTAAAATATCAGGTTAATGTGAAATTTGAGGATATGATTAATTATTTTGTTTTTAATTAGATATGAACATTGTGATTTATGTGCCTTTTTGATTCTAAAACTACTTATTTCAGTTGATTTAATTAATTTTAGTTATCAAAAAGGCAATTGACCTCTGTGCGTTCTCATATCTGCATCAATACAAAAGAAATTGTATCCTTTTATAATCACAAATAATCCCAATAATATTATAAAACAGGAATTCTTCCACAATGCTGTTGGTGGTGTTAGAAACATTGAATTATACTACAACCAATATGGTAAGTCCACTGGTAACTGTATGATCACCTTCGTTACCTACGAACAAGCCGCTGCTTTAGTCAAAAACTATAACGGTGCTCCAATTGATAACGGTAAAAGCAAGTTAAGATTATCTTTAGTTGTTGATACCAGCAGAAACGTCCAACCGGTAGCTTTAGCCAGTAGAATTGGTATTCCATCTAACGGTGCTGCTTCAAAGCAAGCCACTCCTAAAAAAGCTGCTCCAAAGGAAGCTAAGAAGAACTTGAAGGCTTTAGCTTTGAAGAAAGCAAAGGCTGCTAAGAAACCAGTCAAGAAGGCTCAAGCTACCAAAAAGCCTGCTCCAGTCAGCTTAGAAGATTTAGATAAACAAATGAACGATTACTTCGCTCCAGCTGCCTCTGCTGCCCCTGCTGAAAATTAGATTTAGCAATAATTGATTTTTGTATGTCAATTTCCTTCTTATATATGATTATATATACTAAAATATGAATTAATTATTTTTTCTTTTTCCTATTTACATGTTTATAGCAATATCCAATCACTTCTTTCCAAATCCAAAGAAATCTTCCCAAATAGAATATGAATAATGATGACGGTCTTTTCTGCTCTTTATCTGTTGGACATAGATATCATTGGTATATGAAGATGACAATTTGTTTTCTTTGTTGTTTATGTTTGCTTGCTGTTTGAAGTATTCCAAATATGCGTCATCGTCTTCCAATCCTCTACCAAGCTTGACATCGTCTGCTGTTCTTTCACCTTCGTTATTAAATCTGTTTTCTCTTCTGATTCTATTGGTAGATTTTACCGCTATGGCTGTACAAATTGCCACTATAGCTACGTATCCCAAATTTTTGGTTGCATGTCTAAACAAATACTCTTTTTCTCTTTGATTCATTATATGGGTTTCAGGTTCTTATATGGTCTTTCACTATAATGTTGTTTGCAATATTGTAGCTAGAAGCATAGAAAATTTTTTCTCCTTTAAATTTATTGATAATTCTACTGGGTCAGAATTTAGACCAAGAAAAAAAAAAAAATCACCTCGTGACAAAATTGGATTCGGAGTTAACAACCTTGTGTTCAATTGAAAAAATGGTATATACGACTACGATGATTATGACTCAACCTTTGATAAATAAACACATGTCAGGACCAAAGATTTGAAGAAATATAGAATATTAGACCAAAATTAAAAGCTAATTGTTGACACTAATGGAGCATGCTGTTTCTGGATCTGTTTCTGGAGTTTTATCTATATCGCTAACTTATCCGCTAGTTACCTTATCAACCATATTACAAGCTAGAAAGGCTATCAAAAATGCAGACACACCAGCAAAACAACAAACTATTTTAAACCAATTACTTCAATTATACGAAAAAGGGGATCTTTATAATGGTTTATCATCTTGCATATCGGGAATAGCAGCTACAAACTTTGTATACTACTATTTCTTTGAAACATTGAGTAAAATCAGATTAAATCAAACGAAGAAGAAAAACTTGACTTTTGTGGAATCAACAACCATTGGGTTTATAGCTGGTTCTATAACCGCAACAGTAACCAATCCTATTTGGACTGCAAACACAAGATTGATTACCGAATCGAAGACTTCTGGTGTGAACAAAACTTTAGTTGGTATCATCAAGGAAATAATAGAAGAAGACGGATTTAAAGCATTGTTTAAGGGTTTGAAGCCAGCTTTAATTTTAGTTTTAAACCCAGTCATTCAATATTCGATTTTTGAACAAATGAAAAATGCTATCTATGACTCCAGAGATGATATTACACCAAAAATGTCTTTTGTGTTGGGAGCTTTATCCAAAATAGTTGCCACTGTTTTAACATATCCAACAATAACCATCAAAACTCAATCTCATTTACAAAAAGATCAATCAATGTGGAATATGATTGAAAAAATTGTCAAAGAAGATGGTTTTTTAGGGTTATTCAAAGGATTGAAGCCTAAAATAATACAAAGTGTGTTGACATCAGCATTTTTATTTTACTTCAAACAAAAAATCTTGAATGTTTTGAAAATGTTGATCAAATTAAATAGAAAACAAAAGATCAAAATGCATTAATGTTTTATGAGCAATATATATAAACAAACAAAAAATTATTACTAAATAGCGTCTTTATTATGAAGCAAAAAGTTGTTGATCATATCAAAAGTATAGAAGATTACAGCATTTGCAGGAGCAGCTCTAACAAGAGTAATACCCAGACCGTTGTAAAACCCAGCTATTCCCTTTTGTTTCAAAATAGTCTTAATAGCAGTGGTAACAGAAGTTTTATGATCAATTTGAACTAATGATTTGACAGTATCGACTGGGAATATACTGAAGTTGAACATAACACCAGCAAGAGCACCACTTACTAGTGAATGCCACTGTTTAGACTCTTGATTTTTATTATTATTTTTCAAATGCTTCTTCGATAATTCATATGTTGAAAACCAAACACATCCACCAAGTGATTCTCTTAAAAAGGTACTACTTTGACCTTTCCAAAGTCCTTTTAATCCGTTTTCTTTTAATGTCTTAGCAACTGTATTCAAAACTGTATGGTTGTTATTGGAGTTTTTTAAATTTGCAACTTGCAATTTACATTTAACCAATTCAACAGGTGTCAGCACAAATGATGCAAAAGATCCTGCAACACCACCACTGATGATAATTTTTTGTAGATCCGATAGTGAGTTGTTTAAAAGTTTATATGTTTGTCCATAAGTAACGAACAATACAGCATTCTCCAGTACTGCTCCAAATATCGGAGATGCGACACCTTTATAAAATCCCTTTAAAAATCCTTCATTATTGTATGTATATTTTATACATTCTAAAGTTGATTTAAAACGTCCTGTGTGATCTGTTTGAAGTCTTACTTTTATTGTATCAAATGGGAACTCTACTAGCTTTCCAAGCATACCAGCTGTGGCACTAGCTGTAAGTTCATAAGCAATTTCTTCCATAAGAATTCAGTTCAGCTGACTTAATCGTGGTGATGTAAACAATAATAAATGAAAATGACTATGAAATTCCATCAATCACAGACATGCAATGAATCATCTGAAATGTTTTAAAAAGAATAAATACCGTTATTATTAATAGACTGTGGATTAAATAAATCACATCTTCGGAAAAAACCGTGATTCTCGGACATACATGCCGACGCTTATGTCCGAATTTTAAATTCGGACATAAGTATTTTTCAAAATTATTTTTTTCTCAGCAAAAACTACAATTTCCTATTTGGGACATATTCAAAGTGTTTTTTTTTTTTTTCACTTTTTTTTTTCTTTTTTTCACTTCTTTTTTTTTTGCTTACCCAAAAAGGAACTCTGTGGTATTGAAAAAAAATTTTTCTCTCTATGGAAGAAGAAATATGGTTCATAAAAAAAATATGTTATAATTGGGAAAATAGGTTTTTATTCAATATATTCATTAACTTTAATATATAATATCAGATTCTCAATAAAATATATCCTAGAATAACCAAGGGATAGTCCGCTACATAGCTTAAACAAATTATTATTTAGATTATTCACTATATCAAAAAAAAATGAAATACTTAGCTGCCTACTTATTATTAGCCCAAAACGGTAAGGAAACTACTGTTGACTCCATTTCTCAATTATTAGCTACCGTTGGTATTGAAGCCGATGCTGCTAGAATTGAATCTTTATTAAAGTCTGTCGAAGGTAAGACCGTTGAAGAATTAATTGCCGAAGGTAACTCCAAGTTAGCTACTGTTCCAACTGGTGGTGCCGCTGCCGCTGGTTCCGCTTCTGCTGCTGCTGGTTCCTCTGAAGCTGCTGCTGAAGAAAAGGAAGAATCCGCTGCTGAAGAATCTGACGATGACATGGGTTTCGGTTTATTCGATTAAACAAAGTTTATTAAAATATAAAAAAAATATAATTTCTTATAAATGTTCAGTCTATGACGGGATTTGTTTAATGAATGGCATGGAGTTTATTCTTCATATCATTTAATGAATGTATATACAAAACAAGTTTTGATTTTTTTACATCAAACTGAATAAACAATTTAATACAACAATCAATCTATCTTTTTCTTTTATTTTTTTCAAAGCCATTATTATTGCTATTCGTTATGACTATGTGGTGTATTACACATTATATGAAGACATTCCATGTTTTTGATTGCATGCACGTGACCCCTTGCTTGACAATTTAGCGTACTTGAAATTCATAGGTTCTTTTTTTTTTTTCTTCTCTCATTTTGTTTCTGTTAAAGCTTCCAATAACACAAGTGGTATAAGCAAAGAATAAGCTACAAAGGAGAAACCCATACTGTCATTCAACAATAACAGCATAGATAATTAGATAAAGTAAGATTAAACCATAATGAGCACCGAAAAGACTAAGAAAGAAGAAGCTGCCACTGAAGCCCCTACTGAAATTCCTAACAACAGTTTAATAAGCATATCATCATTTTTGAAGCAACTGAAAGGCAAAAGAGTCCTAATTAAAAACATATCAGGAATATGCTACAAAGGAAAACTGGAGTCTATAGATGCGTTCATGAACATATGTTTGAAAGATGCTGTTGAATATTACATGGAGGATGCTGATGATATAATTGCCTATTACGAAAATGAAGTATTTGTCAGGGGTTTTGGGATCATTCATATGTCAGAGATATAAGTAGTATAGATTTTACGGATTAGAAAATACGATTTTTGATTGATACAAATCAATGATAGATAATTCTTAGAGAAAATGGAATATCCTGTATTTTTCATTTTAATGAAATTGAATTTGTGTTGTATATTGTTATTAGTTTCTTTATATATATCGTTTCATTTTTTAAGGAATATTTACTTATATTTATTTCAGTACTATTATAAAAATTACGATATTCTTTTCTTTGTTTTATTTTTCTTTTTCTTTTAATATTCCAATCTCTTTTGATCGAACTTTGAAATTATGTTTCTATCACAATGATTAGTCGCACACTGTTTCTTCAAACAACTTAGACCACAATCAAATCAATGATACTTTTAAATAACTCAAAAAAAAAAAAGAAACAATTCTATCCAAATATGAACCAAAAAAAAGTTACACACATATGTATTCAATTAATTGTAATTTTCATTATTGTAATTTTTTTTTTTTCTTTTCATTTTCTATTGACACCTACAAATAGTCATTTTAATTTAATTTTTTATCATTATAATTGTCTTAAACATCGTAAACGTACTTGTCACCCTTGATATGCTTGGCAGTCTTTTGGTAGTGGGAATAGTAGGTTGGAATGGTTAAACCAACAACACCAAAGATCATGACGTATGTGACCATACCGTATCTGATGTGCCATTTAGTCCATTGGCCACCAGTAGCACCTCTTGGGGTCTTTGGTAAAGTTTCGTAGAATTTAACAATCCATTGGAATCTTCTAGCGGAAGAAGAAGCGGTGGAGTTGATGATGCTTGGAGAACCAATTTTTGGTGGAATTAAAGAACTTAATCTAGACATGTTTTCTATTATTTCAGTATATAAGGTTGTATACAGGGTTTTTATGATATTATATCCTTTTAATATATCAACATATACGTTGTACTTTAAATCTAATGCTTATTATTCACACCTGTAGTAGAAAAATTTTTCAAGCTTTTTTTTTTAAGCTGTTTTCACCCATTACGCTTATTAAAGAAACCAAAAAAAAAAAATTTTCCCTCTGTACGATTTATGCTTTGGATCGTGGGAATTTTGTTTTGGTTGGTTCAGGCGCCATTTTGTTTTTCCCGTTTGGCTCGGAGATAAATTTTTGAACGCATATTTTTTGTTTGTGTGTTTTTTTTTGACTCTCCAGGACCGGATATAAGCTGTATGCAACGTCGGACATAAGGTTGTATGCACGTGACTATATACTAGCGGCAACGGCTACTTGGTCGCTACGTTTTTAATGAATCACCTCCATCATCTCTTCAATGCTGTCGCATTTCTTACCATTCTTAACTTCTCTTTCATACTGCTCAATCTTCTCATAGTCACTCCACGAGGTCAAAAGCTTTTTGTTATCTTTCAAGAACTCAAAGTCACTTAATTCATTACTATTTTCATTATTCAAAAAATCCATATTTTTATAGTCTTTCTCCACTACAGCAAAGGTATCTAGCATGGTACCTGCAATAGTTCCAAAGCCCTTGTTTTTTAGCCATCCAACAGATGAAATTTTTTGTGGATTATCAGCCATAAGTTGCTGTAATTCCTTCATGTGAGGATTCTCTGTGCCTATGGATAATATAACAAGATCATTATCAACTTCAATGATCTTATCTGTCTGTATTGGTTTAGCTGGGTTATTAACATCCATTATGTTTTCTTTAGATAGCAGCTTTTTATTTCCATTATCTATTTTAAAAGGTGATTGCAAAAATTTCAATTCCCATTTCATATTCCCATTATCGATATTCGTTGAGTTTTTCTTAGTCAACTGTATCTTCTTAGACAATACTCTTGATGGCTTTGATATGCTCGTAATGTGATCAAAATATTTAGGATTAATGTATCCAGTGACTCCATACTTACTCAGTCCCCAAAGTTCTCTAAACTCCTTGGATCCAAATTTAGCACTTTCGAAATCTCTTCTTCCTATGATGTTAATTTTTTTCAGTGGAGCTTGATGTATAATATCGACAAAGTTGGCATTGATGTCACTCTTGTTGATAGCTTCTTTGTCATATTTGCACATTGATATCAATCTGCATAAATCAAAAGCAACATTACCATTACCCACTATGTTAATGTTCTTTATCTTTGACCAATATTCTTCAGTTTTCCAGATAGGTGTTTGATTGCTCTTTGATTCTGGATAATTATTATACCAATTTACCAAATCCCTAGCCTTCAAAATGTTACTATCTGTTTTATTTTCTAAATTGTAATCCCTGCTTTGTTCACATCCATTGGCTAAGTATAAAATATCAGACTTTTTGATTAATTCCTGATACTCCTCCAACTTTGTAAAGTTATAATTTCCTACAAATTTTACTACACTATCTTCATACAATGTCTTGTCTGTAAACATTTCTTTAAATGTATCTATACAGTTTTTAATTTCTGGGTGATCAGGAGCTACTCCATTTCTTACCAATCCAAAGGGAATTGGCAATTTATCCCAAATATTTATGTTCAGTTTCACTTTATCTTCCGGAGTGTTCAGTTTGTTCAATTGAAGCAATTTGAAACAGGTGTACAATCCAGATGCACCTGCCCCAATAATATTTATATTTTTCGTTACTCTTTGCGTCTTCAAAGCACTCATACTGCTTACTAATCCGTAGGTTACCTTGTAATCCTTGTTCTAAATATTTGAATAGTTGAAAATTTCGGATTTGTTAAAAAACGAACTAATAAAAAAGACAGGTAGTTATAGCTTTTAAAAAAGGTGTCACGTGTAAAGCCCACTTATCCAGATGGGAAACCAAATATTGGCACAATTCCGATTTGTATTTTCAAAATTTTAACGTCATTATTTTTTGAAATATAGTTATATAAATTTATAAGCTGTATAAAGTAGTTGGTAAAAAAAAATTTCAATCTTTTATTAACAGTCTTGGTATGAATTATATTGATTGAAAATGAGAAAAAGCATAGACCAAACTAAAAAAAAATGGGAAAACAAAGCTTACTGTTAGACCAATTCTTGTTATTTGGAGATTCTATCACCGAATTTGCATTTAACACAAACTTCCAAGCTACACAAGGCCAAGAACTGTACCAAGATGGTAAGATCAACCCAATGCATCAGCAATTTACCATGGGGGCTGCTTTGACCAATTTGTACGTCAGAAGATTGGATATTTTACAAAAGGGATTTTCTGGATACAATTCAAGATGGGCTTTGAAAATCCTACCGGAACTTTTAAAGATCTACAAAAACATCAAGATGGCTTATATATTCTTTGGATCAAATGATTCATGTTTGGGTGAAATACAACATGTTCCTATTGATGAATACAGGGAAAACACACTAAAGTTGATTGATATCTACAAGCAAAATGGTATTGAAAAGATTATTTTGATCACCCCAGCTTTGTTCAACGAAGAGTTGTGGGCAAAGAATATGTCTGAAGAGGTTCAAAAAGGATACACCAGATCAACCAAGGATTTCGCTAGATACGCCGAGGCTTTGGAACAAATTGGTTCAGAATTGAACTTACCTGTTGTTAACTTGAACAAGGCCTTCACAAAATATGCTGACGAAGAGCTGGATGGTAAATGGCAAGATTTGTTATGTGACGGATTACATTTCTCTGGTAACGGGTACTTTGTATTTTTCAATGAATTGGTCAAGACCATTAATTCTGCTTATCCCGAAATGAGTGTTGCTGAAATCGAGTATAACTTACCAAATTGGAGAAATGTTGGAAAGGACGCATCCAACTTGAACTTTTAGACCACATATCCAAAATGAAGATTCCTTACCACTTTATTATGTATTAATTAAACCTATATACAGTCTAATTTGACTCGCTTTTTTTTTGTTATATGAAAATGGCATAACGCTACACCTTGTAAATGGATTATCCCAGTATAAAAAAACATTCACTATTTTTTTTGCTTCTTCAAAAAAAATTTCAATATGAATTTTTAAAAACTTATAAGTCGATATGATCATTCCTCAAGATGAATTACTAATCAACCAAACAACACATTTACGGTAATATACAATGTCTAGTGAAGGAATTCCTATTGAACCCTCCACAGCACCAAGGGATGCACAAAACATCCCAGCTGAAGATTCCTCAATGAAAGCCAAAGCTACTTCTTTATACGATGAAGTAGTGAAGAAAAATCCCTTTTTTGCCGCAGGTGGTGGTTTGATGTTATTGGGTTCTGCTTTAGCTTTAGCTAGAACAGCTATTAAATCAGGATCAGCGTTTGCTTATAGACAACTTTTAATAGACTTAGAAATTCCATCAAAAGATAAATCATACCTGTGGTTCTTACAATGGGTAGGTAAGTATCCACAAAGAAGTAGTAGACAATTATCTGTTGAAACATCATTTCATCAGCATGACAATGGATCTGTTACAACCAATTTCCAGTTTGTCCCAGGTCCAGGTAGACACTTGATCAAGTACAAAGGAGCTTATATGTTGATTAGAAGAGAGAGAAGTGGGAAGATGGTCGATATGACAAATGGTTCACCTTTTGAAACTGTTACTTTGACTACACTATACAGAGACAGAAACTTGTTCAAAGATTTGTTAATGGAAGCCAAGGAAATGGCTACTAAACAAAACGAAGGTAAAACAGTGATATACACCTCCTGGGGTCCAGAATGGAGACCTTTTGGACAGCCTAAATCTAAAAGATTGTTGAATAGTGTTATTCTGGATAAAGAAATTGCTGATAATATTTTGAATGATGTAAAAGAATTTATGGGCAATGGTAATTGGTACTTTGATAGAGGTATTCCTTACAGAAGAGGTTATTTACTGCATGGTCCACCAGGTAGTGGTAAAACTAGTTTTATTCAAGCCCTAGCTGGTCATTTGGATTATAATATTTGTATTTTGAACTTAGCAGAACCTAACTTAACCGATGATAGATTAAACCATTTGATGAATCACATCCCAGAAAGAAGCATTTTGCTTTTGGAAGATGTTGATGCTGCTTTCAATAAAAGAGAGCAAACAAATGAACAAGGTTTCAATAATTCCGGGGTAACTTTTTCTGGTTTATTGAACTCACTTGATGGTGTAACATCTTCTGAAGAAACTATTACTTTTATGACAACCAATCATCCGGAAAAATTGGATCCCGCTATATTGAGACCAGGCAGAATAGATTTCAAACAGTATATCGGAAATGCCACATTGTACCAAATGGAAAAGATGTTCATGAAGTTCTATCCTAATGAAGAGGCCAAGTGCAAAGAATTTATGGACTATTGTAACACAGTCAGCCAATCAAAGACCATTTCCACTGCTCAATTACAAGGTATTTTTGTAATGAACAAAAACGATACTGATGGTGCTATAGCAATGATCAAAGACGTCTACAAAAACTAGTGGTGATGGAAGTAGCCGCGCATGGCTTTAAGTCGTTCCAAAAAAGGAAATTTTGACCATTTATTTGCATACTACAAAAAATGGCTTACAATCTAGGGTTTAATGTGGTGCAAAAAACACAGTGTATGATTGCTTGATACTCTGAAGAACCCACTTGTATATAACTTTTAAAATTAGCTTTCTTTAAAGAATCAAGCACTCCACCAGCAGAAAACTCCCTCTCAAGTATGCCGGATTTATATATTTGTTGTAAGAATGAGAATAAAACTAGTTTAGCTAATGGATCGGACTTAAACATTATACAGAGTCTTGAGGGCATGAACATAAATGACGAAAACCAGAATTTTGATATTTACAAAACGAATGGATTTTCAAGTAGATTTGAGACTTCTTTTGGTGAGTGCTTGCCTGAAATGGCACCTATTTTAGAAAAAGGTAATCAACTCTTGAATGACGCCAATGCCAGCATCGTAACTGTAGCAAAGAAAACAAGTCATAGAAGAATATCAAGCAAATTTACCAATCTCGTGGTTTTTGATAAGAAAATCACTTGCAAGAATAAAAACAGCAGTGAAAAAGAAAATATCCCACCAAAGAAAATTTCTTTACAAGGATTGAATTTAAAAAGATCAAATTCCAAGTTTTTTGTGGTAAAATCAGACGATTTCGATGACATTGAGATAAGTTATTATCTAAACACTTGGTCCACAACGTTCACAACTAGTGAAAAGCTTTCTAAAGCACATAATAAAGGACAAAACAGAGTAATTTTGTTTTTTTCCTTAAACCTATCTGGAAAATTTTACGGAGCAGCTGAACTTAAAAGTGATGTTTTTAAAGACGAAAAAGACTCAAATGGTTGGCAAAGTAGTCAGCAGCATAGAAAAAAGTTTAAAATTGAATGGCTCATTTACAAGCCAATCGCCAATCGTGTTTTAAGACATGTTGTAGTTTCCTCCAGTAATAGTAAGCCTGTGACTAGCCTAAAAAATGGCACAGAAATCTTCTCTTTTGATAAAGCAATTGAAGTTCTAGATATAATGTTTAGGTATGTAGATTTTTGACATAATATCAAATGATTAAACTTTCTTGATTTCTTCTGTAAGCAATCTCGTAGTTTTTTCAAAAATACTAACGAATTTTATGTCCGAAGAACCTTTCACAAGTTCGTTTATTCTTGTCTTATTCTTTTTTTTGACAATTTTAAAATTGTAAAGGCGAAATTGATACCTGCACCAAAATCAATCCAATCATATATGTTTAAGCACAGTAAAAAACTTCTACAAGGAGTTGAAGCTTCATTTGAAGCAATTAACACTCCTTTGACTCAAAAAAATCAAATTTTGAATATGATAAAAGAGCATCAACCCGTGAAACAGTTAACCAAGGACCAAAGAGCTTATTTCAATAGAGTCATCAGGGTAGATCAAGCAGGGGAGCTTGGAGCCAATTACATTTATGCAGGACAATATTTAGTTTTAGCTCATAAATACCCACATTTGAAAGATGTTTTGAAGCACATGTGGGATCAAGAAATTCACCATCACTCTACTTTTAATAAGCTACAATTAAAGCACGGTGTAAGACCATCTCTTATAACACCTCTTTGGACATTGGGTGCATTTGCAATGGGTGCTGGTACAGCTTTAATATCCCCACAAGCGGCCATGGCATGTACCGAAGCTGTTGAAACTGTTATAGGTGGTCATTATAATGATCAATTAAGGGTATTGAATACCCATTTCAAAAATAGAGAGCTTATTGAGGGCGAGGGAAATTATGAAATTAATGAAATCATTGAGACTATAAAGCAATTTAGAGATGATGAATTGGAGCATTTAGATACTGCTATTAAATATGATTCCAAAAAAGCTGTGCCATACATTTTGTTGACAGAAGGAATCAAGAATATTTGTAGAGTTGCTATTTTTGCCGCTGAAAGAATTTAAATAATAATGATAAATGTTGTATATATAAAAAAAAAACTAAATCAAACCGTCATATATGTTTAGTGCAGATAGGATTTGTGAATCCAACTTGCAAGCATTTTGGAATTCTTGTTTGTTTATGAATCCTTTGCCCGTTTTATCTAATTTGCTGAAGATCTCGGTGACCCTAGACTCTGGTGATACATTTTCTGCATCATTAGCTTGTTCATCGAAATCATTGAACATTGATCCAAACATTTTGTATATGCTTGTCACCACTAGAAGCATGTCATCAAAGCTTATTTCATTTTCGTTTCTTATATCATACATCCTGAAAGACCAGTCTAGTTTTTCCTCTATAGTTCCTCTTGAAGTTATTGACAGTCCTAAAATAAACTCGCTGAAATCAACCAAATCATCGTTATTCTGATCAAATGATTTGAATATGTATGAAGCAAATTCGGTGGAATCCCCAAATGGGAAGAATTGAGAGTATATTTTGATGAATTCTTCTTTTGTCAAGTACCCTTGTGGACAATCTCTGACAAATCCTTTATACCACTGCTTGATTTCCCTTTTGTCAAAATATGTTTTTTGTTTAAGATGTGATAAATCATCATTTGTTAGTGTTGATACTGCCTTACCCATAGTGTATATAGTAGAGTTCTTTTTGGTGTTTATTCAGCTTCTTTTGGTCTGTTTGTAAAGAGTGTTTTCAGTTGTGTTTTCGACTTTTAGCCTTTTTTTTTAAGGTATCCTTATGGGTTAATTTCCCTCTGTGCCAATATTGAAATGCACGTGCCAATTCGGTATTTTTTTGTTAAAAAAACGGTGCACTTACACCTGTTGCAATGGTTCACCCTTTATATAATGATTTAAAATCTATGAGTACTACAATATGATGATATTATTGGAACCAATAATCAGAACTAATGAGTAAAAGAAGCACATCAAACAGCTTTGATTCACCACAGCTAATATATAAAACAAAAACTAACAGCTCGAATAAATCAGAAGGACATGTGAACATAAAGCTATCCCCTTCGATCGATTACGAAAGTCTTCATAATCTGAGCTCAGGAGGTACTAGAGACTACAACACAAAGACCACAGAAAAGACCTTTGAAACAATTTTAAGTGAAGATGAAGGACAATTGGAAAATGACAATGAGAGGTTCACGCCTATTGAGAGACCAGCAAACTCAGCACATCTGAATGGTGGATACTTAGATAACATCGCCATGCTTCCTACAAGTGCTTTAAATCACAAAATAAAACAAGAGCTTCAAAATAATGATTTGATACAGTTTGACAGAGATACACACTACGAAGAACGTGCACACGCGTCCTCATCTTCGTCCTCGGATACAAGTGTAATTTTGAGCACCACTAAGAACAAAGCCGAAAGTGCAACAGACTATTACAATTCACATCGTATAAATGACAGCGTTCACGAACCTGTGTTGCAGAATATTTCTAATTCACCAGTCCCAAAATATTTTTCCAGTGATGAAGAGTCTACTGACGATGAAGAAGTCATTGAAAAAGAATGTATTCCTTACAACTCCATATACGATGCTTATTACGTATTGGAACTAAGCAGTAGTGTCCGGGAGGTTGATTGGATTGAAACAACTTATAATTTAAAAATACAAGATGAACCTCAAAACAAAATATCATGGGATAAAGCTTTGTTGACTTTGGGTATTGGATTGAAAAGTTTGCCATTGGTCCTTATGGTGTTTAATAATAGCCCTAAGATTAAAAACTATTATTCTGGTCCTGGATATTGTTTTGAGGATGCTGTTGAGACTTTACAACTTGATAATGACTTTAAGGAAATGGATGTTATCAACAGTTTTTTGAAAAACTGCTACAATAACGAGCAATTCAACTTAAAACATGTTTTGGATAACGGAGTCTACGACAACTTTGTATTTTATGTAATCTGTTTAATTACCATAGGTGAAAATTTGAACAGCGAGATTATCAAAAGATACATTAGTACCGGATTTGTAGATGATAGGTTGCTCAAAAGTGGTAACTGGCCAGTGGGTTTGTTTAATATGGGAAACACTTGTTATTTAAATTCTCTTTTGCAATACTATTTTGCGATTGCACCTATAAAGAAGTACATTTTGGAATATGAGCCTTTAAATAGTCAAGGTCAAGACACAGACGAAAAAGAATTGATGGATTCAATAAGATGCCAAGATTTCGTGTTGCAAATTCAAAAGCTATACAAAGACATGATTAATACTCCATATAGGATATCCATTCCACCAAATGAATTAGTATATCTTGTTTTTGCTCCAAGAGGAGGTTTGGGGTTAGTTGATGGTAAAATACCTGATCAAGAATCATTAAGCATCTCTTTAGAAGTGGGTAGACAGCAGGACGTAGCTGAATGTATGCTGAATTACATGGAGCAACTAGAAAAGGCTGTTTCATTGGACCTAAAAGCTCAAAGCGATAAAAATAAACCTGTTAGCATGTTATTTAACGGTTCATTGACTGAAAGCTTTAGAGACATTCTTGATGAAAAGATTCATGGAAAACAAAACTTGGAAGAAAATTTCACCTCTATACTCATAAGTTTACACGATAAACCAGAAACATTGCACGATGCTTTAGAAAGATTTTTTAGTAATGATCATGAAATTATAGAGTTGAAAGAGTATGGGCAAGTGAAAAAACAGAGCTACTTGAAAAACTTGCCTGACATTTTGCAAATACAAATCCAAAGAGTTGAGTTTAATAAAGAAATCTTGCAACCTATCAAAAATACTTTCCAAATGGTTTATCCGGAGACCTTGTATGTAGACAGATACCTGGAAGGTGTTGTTGATGAAGAAACTAACAACGAATACAAAAAATACCAGCAAGAACTACACCAATGTGAGAAAAAGAAGCATTTGTTGATGAAGAAGGCCAGAGGCCACTACAATGGGACCCAGCCACTAACTTTAAGAGCTTCTTTGTCATCAACATTAAAATACTTACAAGCCGAGCTTTATGAAAACTTTTTAGAATTTGAAGATGAACAGCTAAATCAAAGCATTAAGTTGCTCTCTGCTTTGAAAGACCACGTTGATAAGCAGATAGAACTCATAAACAAAAGGATAGCCTACTTGAAATTCAAAATTGAAAACCATTTCAGTAAGTACAACCAATACGGATACGAATTATTTGCTGCTTTCATGCACAGAGGAGAGGCTGACTACGGTCACTACTGGATATACATAAAAGACGGCGATATGTGGAGGAAATACAACGACGAAGATGTTGAAGAGGTTGTCAATCCTCACAGCAGTATCTTCAACTTTGACAGTGAAAACATGGATACTGCGTATTATTTAGGTTATGTAAGAAAAGACAAGATAGCTGACATAATCAAACCTCTCGATAGAGAGGTTTGATTCAGTCTTGCACGTGTTCAAGATCATGTGCCGTCTCTAGGCACTTGGGCCATTTAAACATTCATAATTACAAGGCTGTACGTTTTTTCCCCCCGTATGTTTTTTTTTTTTTACGCTTGTAAAATTTTGCTGTACAACTCTATAACAAGTGTCAACATTGAATTTAAAAATTTAATAGTATTTCAAGGGTTTAATATCAAAGTGATCTTTAGTCTAGATATGGTTACAATACCCCGTAGAGACTATTTCAGGATTAAAAGATGATTCATAGAAGAGGTGGTAGAAAAAAAGACGATGAAGATAACAACAGTGACTCAGAAATAGAGGGAGTAACAGATTCGTTATCGAAAACTAATCTAAACAAAACAGCACAAGGTAAGAACACACATTTGTCTTCAGGTAAGACTAAGACATCGGAAGATGAAGATTTGGTCATTCCGGAACTAACACTTATGGAAGAGGTTGTTTTGCTTGGTTTGCAGTCAGATGGTATGTTGTCATTCTGGAACGATAATATCTCATATGCGCTAAGAGGTTTAATAATAATGGAATTGGCATTGCGTAAGAAAATTAGAATTATAGATGAGCCGGCCAGAAAGAGATATGATTTATCTGAAAGATTAATAGAAGTTGTTGACCAAACTAAAACCGGAGAGTTTTTGTTGGATGAGACCCTTAACTTGATGGCACAAGATAATGCCGATCACCAAAGATCTATATCCTCATGGATAGATTTATTGAGTGGAGAAACTTGGAATCTTTTGAAGATCAATTATCAATTAAAACAAGTCAGAGAAAGAATTTGTAAGGAGTTGGCCGATAAGGGTGTTTTAAGAACAGAAATGAAGAACTACTTTGTAGTTGATGTGGTGTCGTGGCCTATTATTGATCAATCATGCAAAGATGCTGTTAAAAGAAGAGTAATGTCCACATTAGTAAACAGAAACCTACAATTGAACTATAATAAATACTTCCCAGAAAACACATCATTCCAAAATATTAGAACTTTGTGTTTGGTGACAGGTGCACAAGGTAGTAATGTTTTGGAAAAAGTATTACAATCTTTGGAATATGACAAAAGGGATAAAGGTTTTGAAAGAGCTCAAGAACTTTGTGAGCAGTTTAGTAAATATCCGTTTGAGTTAAATGCAGGAACTAAATCTGGTATCTCAGTCAATATTTATCAACTGATAGAGGAAGAAATTAAAAACAACCCAGGCTCTGAATTGTATTTAGAAATCATTGCTGGTGTTATTGAAATCTTTACTACAATGGATTCTTTAATTTAATGATAAATTAAATTATTTTTATATAATATAGAGTACATAAAACTTGATCTTTAAAGATTTAACATTTCAGCTATCTTTTTTGATTGTTTACTGAGAATAGAGTCTTGAAACAGAGTGACCTGTTCGTTATAGTATTGCTGCATACTTTTTGTAGTCCAGATGCTTTTTAAATTACTTTTATCAAAATATAATTTGTTGTAATCACTAAGAGCAAAACTCAATGTTGAGTGTTTTTTTACTAGTATATCACCATTGGCTTCCCAAAAGAATCCTCCTCCTAAGGCTTTCTGGTGGATATACTCACCTTTTGTTTTTATACTCAAGTAATCATCAAAAACAATTAAATGTTTTTTCTTTGCATTGTACAGGTAGCTAGAAACGGCTTTTTGATCATGAAAAAAAGTATAACCTTTGAGTTTGTATATCTCATTAGTTGGCCAAACTCCTGGTGAATTTTTGTCAAACCAATCATCAACGCCTTTAAACTCTGCTCCAATGACTTCTCTTTCATTTTTGGCTTTGACGTTTGTAAATGATCTTCCATACAATGGTATGCCCAAAATAATCTTTGTTGACTCAATTTCAAGCTCTTTAATAAGGTATGATACAACGGAGTCGATGTCACCATTTTCATTATCATTTGAACCATAACTGTACAAATTAGATTGATATGCAGTCTTTGGTGACCACTCACCTGATAAATCATAAGCCATCAAATTAAAGCCGTCAATAAAGGGTTCAATTTCCTTTAAACGTAAATTCTCAAGAACATCTTTATCACAAGGAATTGCAGTAGATAAATGAAACCATCTGCTATTTTTGATGTGATTATTACCAAAAATTTGTTTTTCTAAAAGATCTAGCTTTTCTCTTAGTCTTTTAAAAATAGTGACATAAGTTTGATATTCTTTTTTGTTTTTGGGATACTCCCAATCTATATCAACTCCATCAAATCCATTTGCCATTAGTACATCAACACATGAGTTTACAAAATTGTCTAAATACTCATCACTTTTGGCAAGTTTATGAAAACTTTTTGCTTCTGACCAACCACCTATGGACATAATAAATTTAAAATTCTTGGAGTTTCTGTTTGCTTCTTTAAGTTTAGAAAATTCATTTTTATTATCTAATGTTGGATTATTACTTATATCATTATGAATATTTAAAATTCCATGTCTTAAATAATTAAACTCCAATATTAATCCATGAGGAGCTTTATCAGCAATAAAAAATTTGTCTTTGTATTTAGTATCAGCATGTTTATCCATCAAATATAGCTTACACGTCTTTTCATCAATGCCTATAAAACTGTAATAAATATGGGTTGTTTCTCTTAAATCCATATCTGTTGGTTTAAAATTATATGGTTTAAATGGCGACCAATTTGAATAGTATTGACCAAATTGTAAAGGTTTGTTCTGTTTGTCGTTAATATTGTCTGTATTTTTGTTAAGTAAAGATCTGAATAAATGCATTATATATGGTGCAAATTGTGACTCTAGTATTGATGGTTGTTTAATGATATTTAAATTTAAATTCTTTTCTCTTTTAAAACACACAATTTGGTATATTAAACTAGCCATAGAAACCACAGCTGTGACTAAAATAAAAAATTTTATAGAATATATTACATTGATTTTAAATTTGTTATACTGCACAAAATGTGGTGTACTAACAAACTTGAAAGGCAAGCTTAATTTTAAGATTTTCAACGTTAAAATATATATGTGTTAATGTTTAATTATAA
>ERZ794949.176-NODE-176-length-24125-cov-5.073120_pt1 | contig 24125 bp, 21 predicted proteins | sample MGYA00511363_ERZ794949 | MGnify/ENA primary metagenome ERZ794949 (study PRJEB30137, sample SAMN04331402) | food metagenome | isolation source: T1 must sample point D1 replicate B | place: Australia: South Australia ...
TCAGTTAATCAGTTAATCAGTTAATCAGTTAATCAGTTAATCAGTTAATCAGTTATCTTATTCTTATTAAGTACAGAGCGATGGAAATTTATTTAGGCCCTCTGCCCCCGGAAATAGCTGATGCAGCCCTCCGGCAGATCTGGAGTGGATATTTTTCATTGCCCTCCCCTGGTGCACAGTTATTGAGCATTCGGCCTGACTGCACCAACCCGGGGCATCCGGCCTGCTCATATTTCTCTCCCTTTTTTATTTTGCAGCGTTTCCTGCACTTCATATCACCGTATTCTCAATAATTTCTTATGTATTAACACAAAATCTCCGGGACGGAATGACTGGCACGCTAATTGCTTATTAATTCTGTCAACGCTCAAAGGGGAAATAATGAAAATCGCTATCTGGCAAACACAGAGCAGCCACTGTGATTACACCGCGAATCTGGCCAGACTGGATTCTGCGTTACAGGAAGCTGCAGGTCAGGGCGCGTCATTACTCATCACCCCCGAGATGTTTCTTTCCGGATATGTCCTTAACGAACGTACCCGTGAGATGGCAGAGACATTTCCCCTCGCAGCACTGCAGGCGCTGGCCGGTAAATGGCAGATAGCCATTATCGCAGGCGGCCCGCTGGCCGCGGACGGTAAGGTCTTTAATGCCAGTTACTTTATTTCGTCGCTGGGGGAAATTTCCGGGATTTACCGCAAAACACACCTCTTCGGTGAGCTGGATAAAAGTCAGTTCACCGCCGGTGATCAACCGGTCTGCATCATTCCCTGTAACGGGGTAAATATCGCATTACTTATCTGCTACGACGTCGAGTTTCCGGAAACCGTTCGTGCCGCTGCCAATGCAGGCGCACATCTGGTTGCCGTCGCCACCGCACAGATGAAGCCTTTCGACTTCGTTAATAAACATCTGATAGCTACCCGGGCCTGGGAAAACCAGCTCTATGTGGCTTACGTTAATCAGACAGGCCAGGAAGAACATCTGGAATACGTGGGGTTAAGCCTGGTGGCTGGCCCGGACGGACAGGTGATAGCTCAGGCTTCAGAAACTCAGGAACAACTGCTTTACGCAGAGATAGATCCATCTCAGGTGATTCAGGCACAGCGGGATAACCCTTACCTGACCGATCTGCGAACCGACATATTGTGAATAATACAAAACTCAGAGGACACCAGTATGAGTGACAGTAAATCGACACTAAAATCCGCCGGACTCAGCGGGAATCTGGGCGTTGGCAGCATCGTCTTTATGGTCATTGCCGCGGCAGCACCTTTGACAGTGATCGGCGGCAATGTGCCGCTGGCTATCGGCATCGGTAACGGCGCCGGAGCACCCTTTGGCTTTCTTATCGCCTCGCTGATCCTGCTGGTATTTGCGGTCGGTTTTGTCTCAATGACACCCTATGTGAAAGATGCCGGTGCCTTTTATTCTTACATTACCCAGGGTCTGGGCCTCCGTGCAGGAATGGGTGCCGCCTGGCTGGCACTGGTGACGTACACCACCATTCAGGCCGGGGTGTATGGCTATATGGGCTGGGCCGTTAATGACCTGGTGGTACATTACGGAGGGACCGCGCATCCATGGTGGTTGTACTCTGTGCTGGCGATTGCCGCCGTCGCTATTCTGGGTTACCGTCATATTGAGCTCAGCTCAAAGATCCTGGGAATTGCGCTGGTGCTGGAGATTGGAGTGGTTTTAATCATGAACTTCTCCGTTCTGTCGAAAGGGGGTGCCAGCGGTATCAACCTGGATTCATTCGAACCTTCCACGGCCTTTTCTCATGGTTTAGGGATGGCGGTACTGTTTGCCCTGACCGGATTTATCGGTTTCGAATCAACGGCTATTTTCCGTGATGAATCCCGTAACCCCGGTAAGACCATTCCCCGTGCCACCTATCTGGCAGTAGTGATTATCGGTGTATTTTATACCTTCTCTACCTGGGCCATGGTTGAAGCGACCGGTGCCTCCCACGCGGTGACTGTCGCTAACAATACGCTGAATGGTAACGGAAATATGCTGCTGGATATTGCCCGTCAGTATAACGGCGCACTGTTAAGTAACATCATCCAGGTGCTGCTGATCAGCAGTATTTTTGCCTGTGTTCTGAGCTTCCATAATGTGTTAGCCCGCTACAAATATGTGCTGTCCGGTCAGGGCTATATGCCTAAGTTCCTGTCTGAGGTTCACCATCAGCATAAATCCCCCTCTAATGCCTCACTGGTTCAGTCTGCCACCGCGCTGGTACTGATTGTTATCTGTGCATTATGCAAACTGCAGCCGCTGACTCAGGTATTCGGTTATATGGCAGGTATTGCCACCGTCGGTATTGTTTTACTGATGCTACTGACCAGCCTTTCCGTGGTGGTGTTCTTCAATAAAAACAAATCGCTGGTTCAGGGAAGACACTGGAAAACCCGTGTCCTGCCAGGGGTTTCCGTACTGACACTTTCAGCTTCACTGATCATGGTGCTTTCTAACTTCACCACCCTGACCGGGGGCAGCATACTGGTCAGTGCCCTGCTGGCCGTGATCCCGGTTCTGGCGTTAGTCGGGGGTTACCTGGTCATAAATAAACAACAGTTACTGGTAGCCGGTATGGAGTCTTAAGCAAGCTATCATCTACGCGCCCCGGCCAGCTCCGGGGCTTTTTTATGCCGGTGATCATACCCTCATCCCGTCTTATCCGGATTCATCCCTCCCCCCCGATGCTTTCTCCGTAGAATAAAAGATGCCGCCTGACGCGGGTTATTCCGCAAACGCTATACTTTATTCACTGGCCGGGAAATCACCTGCTTTTCCCGCCCCCCGGCAGGCAGGCCCGGAAACACAGCCCTGCTGCAACCCTCTCTTAGCGAAAAGGATACCTATGTGTACTTTTAAAACTCAGGATGGCACGCAGATCTACTTTAAAGACTGGGGGACCGGGAAACCGGTCGTATTCAGCCATGGCTGGCCTCTGGACAGCGATATGTGGGATACGCAACTCAATTTTCTGGCAGATAACGGCTATCGTGCCATCGCCTTTGACCGTCGGGGATTCGGACGTTCCGGACAACCCTGGCAGGGTTATCACTACGATACCCTGGCCTCCGATATTCATGACTTACTAACTCATCTGGATCTGCAGGACGTCACTCTGGTCGGCTTTTCCATGGGCGGGGGGGATGTTGCCCGCTATATCAGCCATTACGGAAGCTCACGTATTGATGGTCTGGTTCTGCTGGGCGCAGTGACTCCGTTACTGGGGGCTAAACCTGATTTCCCTGAAGGCGTGGACGCATCCGTCTTCGGGAATATCCGCCAGGGCTTGCTGAAAGACAGAGCGCAGTTTATCAGTGATTTTGCGACTCCGTTTTACGGGGCAAATGCCGGGCAGACAGTGTCTGATGGCATACGGGCACAGACACTAAATATCGCCTTACTGGCATCATTGAAGGCAACGGTTGAGTGTGTCACGGCATTTTCTGAGACCGATTTTCGCCCTGATATGGCAAAAATTGATGTGCCGGCACTGGTGATCCACGGCAATAATGACCAGGTCGTTCCCTTTGAAACGACCGGTAAACTGGCGGCTGAAATGATTAAAAATTCTTCACTAAAGATTTATGATAATGCGCCACATGGCTTTGTCGTGACCCACGCACAACAACTGAATGATGACCTGCTGGCGTTTCTGCAGACACTGTAATCCGCACAGAAAAGGCCCTCGTTGTACAACTGCCTGAAAAGAGGGCCTTTGACAAGCACCGTGCCCGTTGCCGGTGCAGATACACCGCTGCCACGGACAGCGAGTCAGTGGTACCCGTACAGAGTCGCAGACAAATATCAGTATTCTTCTTTATCACTTTCTGCGTAGGCGACTACCACCCGGGTGTCTGAGCCCCGGGCAGTCGCGTCAGGCGACGTCCCGTGTCACCTGCCCGTCATGCAGGACAACGTTCAGACTGCCGTCCCAGAACTCAACGATAAACACATCGCTGCGCTCGATATTCAGGTTTTCGAGTTTGGCATCCAGCCACTCTTCATCTTTATTAATAATATTCAGTTCTGACGTTCTTGGCCGGCCATCTTTCATCACGATAATTGACGGCATCTTGCTGCCCTCACACACCACAGACAATGAACCGCTCGGCTCGATCTGTGCGTAACGTATCTCCTGGAAGGAGTGGATACCCTGCGAATGCAGTTGCGAAGCCACATTGATAATATCGATTTTATTGCGTCTGCGCAGGATATTATCCATCAGGAACTTACCATTTTTGATGATAGGGATCGGCTCTCCGATAGTAAACGTCCGGAAAAACCAGATATGCTTACTCACCCAGTTCAGCAGTGAAATCAGCATCACGCCGATCAACAGCACCAGAATATATTGATGCATCGGGATAGCATCACTGTAGATCACCCCCCCGATGATCCCCCCCAGCACAAAGTTACCGATAAAATCTACCGGCGTCATTTGGGACAGTTGCGTTTTCCCTGAAAAGTTAAGGTGTGAAATCACTACCACAAAACCGATCACGAATTTCAACAGAACAATTGCATAATATTCCATAGTCACATCCCGTAGTGAAAACAGCTTATAAAACCTGTGGTTTCTGCAAGCTGCCTTTCATTACAACCCACCGAAAACAACAAAACAAAAAATAAACATTTTGATTACATTTCATCTCACCGGAACCTTTACTTCTTTTCACCCCGGTAAAGCGTTCCTGCTGATACTTTTACCTGCCCTGCTAACAGACGTCAATCCTGACTGCCTGGCGTAAAAATAAAAAATCACAATCTTATCCCTTGATCATTTCCCCCGCCCCGGGAAATACATATTTCACCTCTATAAAGTCACATTTTAAAAAAAAGTGACTTTATATTTAACCGGAACGGCATGTTATCAATATCCGTAGATCGTCAAATATTTATTATTAATAAAATATTCGGGATGTTTTATGACTAATATTTTGGAGATAATGAATAAAACACCCGTCCTGAAGGCACAACCTTACAAAACCTCTGAAAGTCCTGGTCAGGTCTTAACGGATACTGAGATAAAAAATAAGGGTATCCCCCCGCGGCTATTGCTGTTCTATATTGCCCCGGCCGCAGTGTCTGCCGCAGGCACAGGTTGAGGACGCTCCCGTTTTTTACTGAGTAACACCATTCCGAACAGTAACATCAGAAACACAATACCGGAGATGGCGAAAAACACGGTCCGGTAACCTGCGTTATCAAACAGGATCCCGATCGGCACAGACAGGAAAATAATCCCTATGGAACTGGCAATCTGGAATCCCACCAGAAAGATCGTCGAAGAGAGCCGTTTATCAAAATTGGCGACGCTGTATTTGAACACAGCAATCACACACAGCGGCACTTCTATCGCATGCAATAACTTCACCAGCGAAATAATATAAGGGTTAACAAACAGCGCGCAGGACAGGATCCGCAGCATCATAATCACCCCCCCCAGCAGTAACGCATTCTTAGGGCCAACCCGGTTCACAAAGAAGGGGACCACCAGCATACAAAGTGCTTCCAGAATGACCTGGAACGAGTTGAGATAGCCGTAAACACGTGTGCCGACATCATGAGATTCAAACAGGCCGGCATAAAAGACCGGGAACAGTTGCTGGTCATAGATATTATAAAAAGACCAGGTCCCGACAATAAACAGCACGAAGATCCAGAAATTACGATCTTTAAACACCGCGAGGAAATCCTCTTTTTTTACGCGGCCTTCCCCGGTCGTCACACAATGCTGAGGCTGAAATTTCGCCCGGGAATTGATCGCTATAAACGCGAGACCGAATAACGACACCAGCCAGAAATTGATATGAGGATTAATACTGAAAAAGATACCGGCAAAAAATGCCCCGACGGCATAACCGAAAGACCCCCAGGCACGGGCAGTCCCGTATTCGAAGTGAAAACTGCGGGCCATTTTCTCGGTGAAGCTGTCCAGCAGACCACTACCGGCCAGATACCCCAGCCCGAAAAAGAGTGACCCCAGCATCAGGCCCGCCGAAAAGTGGCTACGCAGCAGCGGCTCATAAATATAAATCATAAACGGCCCGGTCAGGATCAGCACGATCCCCATACACCAGATCAGCGTTTTCTTCAGGCCGAGTTTGTCCTGAATAATGCCGTAGACCACCATAAACAGCATACTGGTGAACTGATTAACGGAGTACAGCGTCCCTAATTCAGTGCCTGTCAGCCCCAGGTGACCTTTCAGCCAGATGGCATACAGCGACCACCACAATGACCAGGAAATAAAAAAGAGAAATGAGTAACCGGAAGCAACACGGTAGTATGCATTTCTGAAGGGAATATTCAGCGTCATAATCACCTGCCTGTCGTTAATGAAATGGAAATCCTGTCCATGGGAAGCGCGGTTTTCCTGTTACTTTCCCTGAGCCAATGCCTGTCGGCGGGGCAGTGCCGTCATCGCCCCCTTTGCTGTTACCGCCAGCGCACCACACCACTGGGCCTGGTCGATCATTTGTTGTAATTCTTCTTCATTCTCCGGAAAGCCTTTTGCCGCCAGCCAGGCCAGTAAGCCGGCCACAAAGGCATCCCCTGCACCGGTACTGTCGATACAGGTCACCGGCATGCCCGGGAAATGACGGACGTTCCCCCGGCAGAAAACCTCAACCCCTTCGCCTCCCCGGGTGACCAGTAACAAGCGGATATCATTTCCGGTCGCCAGCGTGCGGATAACCTGATCGCTGAGCGGCTCTCCGGTGATAAAGGTGAGTTCTTCTTCTGAAAGTTTGACGACATCGGCAAGCTGCAGCGCCTGTTGCAGGCACTGGTGTAATCGTCGGGTATCCGGCCAGAGATCCTGGCGAATATTCGGGTCAAAACTGACAAAGCCGCCGGCATGCCGTTGTGCTGACATCGCGGCCAATGCACTACTCCGCGAGGGTTCAGCCGATAAGGCAATCGAACAGAGATGTAACCATTCACCGCGATGCCATCGGGGCAGATCGGTTTTTTCCAGCATCAGATCAGCGGACGGACGAACCATAAAGGTGAATGACCGTTCACCCTGTTCAAGCGACACCAGTACGGTCGACGTCCGGTGCCATTTATCCTTAGTCAGGTAAGCGGTATCCACGCCCTCTGCCATCAGTGTCCTTTGCATCAGCGCACCAAAAGGATCACTCCCCACCCGGCCGATAAAGCCACTGCGGCCACCCAGCCTGGCGATACCGACAGCCACATTGGCCGGTGCTCCGCCGGGGCACGGCAGCAGCCGGCCATCGGCCTCCGGTAACAGATCCACCACCGCATCCCCTAACACCCACACATTAACTGACATGTTTTTATCCTGTGCTTATCCTGCATAAGCACATTGATAAACTGCTTTATCCGAAATACGTTGCGAATTATCGGCAATATGCATATTCGATCACAAATCCGGGTGGTTAACGTTAACATTTGCGAATAACATCACAAAAAGCACACTCAGCGGCTTTATCTTTGTCATGGTTAACGTTAACAATCAGGTGAATTTACTGAATCAGGATAATGAATATGACTCAATCCCGTCCGGATAAGGCGCAGAAGGCGCTTGAAGAGCTTTGCTGCCGTCGCGGTGACACCTTTTACCCGCATTACCACCTCGCCCCCCGGGCGGGATGGATGAATGACCCCAACGGACTAATCTGGTTTAACGACCGCTACCACGCGTTTTATCAGCATAATCCGTTAAATGAGAACTGGGGAACTATCCACTGGGGACATGCGACCAGCAAAGATATGGTGCACTGGCATCATGAACCTATCGCCCTGGCGCCGAGCGACAATGAAGATAAGGACGGCTGTTTTTCCGGCAGTGCCGTCAACGATAATGGCGTTCTGTCGCTGATCTATACCGGCCATGTCTGGCTGGCAGGGGAAGGCAATGATGCTGAAATCCGTCAGGTACAATGCCTGGCCACCAGCCGGGACGGCGTGCATTTCGAGAAACAGGGGGTTGTGTTAATGCCTCCGGAAGGCATTATGCATTTTCGGGACCCGAAAGTATGGCAGCAGGACGGCAACTGGTGGATGGTGGTCGGGGCGAAAACCCCGGACAATACCGGGCAGATCCTGCTTTACCGTGGCCGTTCGTTACGTGAATGGACCTTTGATCGCGTGCTCGGTCAGGCCGGTGACGGTGAAACCTATATGTGGGAATGTCCGGATCTTTTCGGACTCGGAAAACACCATTATATGATGTTTTCCCCCCAGGGGATGTCGCCGGAAGGTTACCAGAAACGTAACCTGTTCCAGAGCGGGATCATCCCGGGTCAATGGTCTCCGGGGAGTGATTTTATCCCCTCAGGCCCTTTTACCGAACTTGATAATGGCCATGATTTTTACGCCCCGCAAAGCTTTACGGCCAGTGACGGCAGACGCGTAATTATTGGCTGGATGGATATGTGGGGATCTGTTATGCCTTCCAAAAAGGAAGGCTGGTCCGGCTGCCTGACGCTGGCCCGTGAACTCTCCGAACGTGAAGGTAAACTGATCCAGCGCCCGGTGCGGGAAGCCGAAACGCTGCGCGGGCCACATCAGGGGATCGCCGCCGGGGAAATCACCGAAACGTGCGTATTACATGAGAACGCACAGGCGGTGGAAGTCACGCTGGAGTGGGATCTGCGGAAAAGCGATGCCGAACATTACGGACTCAGGCTCGGGAGCAGCCTGCAGTTATATGTCGATAATCAGGCGGGCCGGCTGATACTCTGGCGCCACAGCCCGGAAGAGCATATTGATGGGTATCGCAGTATTGCGTTACCTCCGGAGGAGTCGCTGTCCCTGAGGATTTTTCTGGACATGTCTTCCGCAGAAGTCTTCGTCAATGATGGCGAGGCAGTGCTCAGTAGCCGGATCTATCCGCGGCCCGGAGAGCGACAACTTACCCTCTACGCTGCCGGTGGTAAGGCCAGACTGATGACGGGCGCTCTCTGGTCACTGCGTTAACCCTCCTCAGGCGGAATAGCGGAGCAGCTGCGGGCAATGAAGGCGCTTGCGGCTGCCCTCGCTACGTCCTGAGGGATACGGATCCCTTTCGCCAGCAGCACCTGTAATACGCGGTCCCGGGTGTCCGCCCGGACAGAAACAGAGTTATTCATCACCCGGGAAACGGTCATCATTGAGACGCCCGCAAGACGCGCAAACATCTTTCAGTGAAGCCATATTTTACCCGCTGACCGCAAAAACGGTACTGTAGCAATCCCCTCCCATCCTGTCCCTGCGCTATCCCTGAACCGGGAGATTGCTCTCTGTCCCGGCAAAGAGGCTGGCTTACGGCGTTTAAACAACCCCACGACAGATGATGGATTCAGACAGAGAAAAGCGGTAAAAGGTACCTGTTACATTATCTCTATGAAATAGCTGGGAAAACTAATATCCGGAAGCCTTATTATATTCTCACATCTTATCCATGGAGCAGATGATCCCCCGATAAGAAATAGCCGGTATTAAGCAATATAAACCGATATGTTAAACGTCTTTTTAAGTCGCCATCATGACAATTTCGGTGACACTTTTTAAAAATACGGCGAAGCTCGATGGCCTGCCAGGTGGCTGTCCCTGCTGCGAGGAATGATATACAGACCCGGCATTGGAACAGATATGATTTAATCCGGACCTTGACTCCGCACACGACAATTATCCGCCGAATTCACTGATGTTTGCGTCATTTTAAGGCCAATGAATGATTGTTCTGACGTAGCCTTTCAGATCCCCTTCCCCGGATTTTAAGGGCAGCTTCCCGGAGACAGGTCGGCGGCATCGCTTTCCCCGCCAGTGAGTATCAGTGACCTCATCAGACCCCTTAGAGAAAAGTATTATTCAGACGATAGGCCCGGCGCCAGGCAACCGCTACGCACGGTTCTGTGAAAAAATTACCTTTTCTGACTCCACGGGAAAACCGTTACTGGCTCTGCGCCATGTTGTCAGGCAGCCGGCATCGCATGCTCAGTTAGCAAACAACATATTGCTAAATTATAAAAAAAGTGTCATTTTATAAATGCATTTAAAGCATAAAATGGATATTTACGCTTCATTGACAAGGATATGTCATGATTTTTGGTGCGAATCTGGCGCGATACCGCGCATATCTTACTCTGCTGACATTACTACCGCTGTTTGTGTTTGCAGCCCCGGTACACCCTGTGTCTTTGAAGACACCCGTTCCCGGCTCTCTGCAAGCCCTGAATGCGGGTGACAAGTCATTGACTCATCAGCAGGTGCTGCCTCCATCTGAGCAGTCCCTGACTCCGAATGCACCCGACATTCGCCTTTCTCCGCCTCCCGGCAGAGTTAGCCATATGATTTTCTCTCAGGATCCGTTTGCTATCAGCCCACGCCGGGCGGTACGCAGTTTTAACGGTGAGCGCACGCTGAACGCCGATCGAAGCGGGTGGATACATAATGATATCCTCCGGGCTATGCCGGTTGCTGCACAGCAACGCTATCTGAGCGTTGATTACGGCGAAATGGGTAATAATGGCACACAATATCTGGCAGGTAATCCGCTGGCCGGTGGTGCGATTGGTATTCACGGTTCGGCATTTAAAAAAGGCGATGACCTTTTTTCCGCGGTGCCATTCTACGGACCTGAGGGTTTCGAAACTAACCCTATGTCACTCAGTGCTGACTTCAACCTGTAAGACTAAGGCAGAGATGCAAATCAGACCCTGATTAATGGTTTTTCTTCCTGAATACCCCGGAGGGGATACGGGAATGCTTCACCCACGGGTTTCAACCTGAAACGGTATGAACCCAATATTAACCCACAAAAAATAAAAGGACTTATCTATGAAAGTATTGTTCATGGCTTCTGTATTAACCGCCTGTCTGGGAATGAGTACGCAAGTACTGGCAAGTGATCAGACGGTTTCTTTGGGTTATGCGTACAGTAACATTAACATGGGCATGGACATGGGCATGGAGGGTACAAAAAACCTTAACGGAGTGAATGTAAAATACCGTTATGACTGGGATTCACCACTGAGTGTGATAAGTTCATTCACGTACCTGAACAGCAATACTAAAAAATCTTTTGATCTGGGCGATGTTGTTAATATAAGTCTGGATATTAAATATTTTTCTCTGTCTGTCGGCCCTGCGTACCGGTTAAACTCCTGGCTGAGTGTCTATGGTCTGCTCGGGATTAATTATAATAAATCCCACGCAACTTCTACCTGGGAAAGTATTACCGGCTCGAATCGCAGTACCAATCAAAATATACAGTCAACCAAAAAGTCCCTCATGTATGGTGCTGGTGTGCAAATAAACCCGATTGACAATATTGCCATTGATATTGGCTACGAAGCTTCCTCCGTTAATGTTACCGATAAAAAATTCACGACTAATGGTTTCAATATTGGCGTAGGCTATCGGTTCTGATTTGATACATCCCGGTCACTGCCGGGATGTTGATTTTTTTATTCCCTGATTTTATAACCGCCTGATAGCGGGATCAGGGAATAAAAAATTAATTACACTGAAGAACCAGGTTATTTAGCAAAGAAGCTAGTATGCCCCCCTGCCGTGCTATCTTCAATAAAAAAACAGGCTGATGACAGTGATGGCAGATATTACATGTTACAGTTACCACCGGGAAAAATCTGTGTGGGCTTCCCTCTGTAAATTGATATCCTAAAAATCACCTAATAATAAACTGTATGCACCCCGAGATTTTCAGACAGTGCAGAATTCATCCCCAGTCTGGTTTCCAGCCATTGAGAGGTCTTTTTTCCTGCATCATCACGGCGGAACGACGTCCCGGTACTCTTCAGTGCTAATGATTAAATTTAAATTTTATGAAGGAAACTCACCGGAATGTGAACATAGAATGATGTGCGTTACCCGGGTGTCATAAACAGTGATACCCATCCCATTAAAATCATTCCAGACCTGTTAACCCCTGGTAATTTCAAAACGGAAACTACCTTAGTAACACTCATTTCTGCGATTCAGCTGTATTTAATCCAATTAATAAAAAAACCAGCACCCTGCTTTTGCTGATTCAACCAGCATTCGGAGTGTTAACGGCTTTGGTTCAACATCCGGAACTTTTTGGGAACGAGGGCGCAGAAAATTAGGCAGAAAACCTTTTTCATAGGGCCAGTACGCTATAAAATCAAATTTACTATCATCTACATTAAATCGTTTAAAATAGTCACTCATAATTTCATCACCCGTCTCTCTTGCCCAGGGATACTTTCCTGTTGAAAGACTTGTTTCCAGGGTTAACTCTGGCTTCGATTTGGAAAAAAGCGGTTTACAATTATAGGTATTGTCATACCACTCCAAAACAGCATTTTCCATCCCGGAATTTACCATAACGTATTACCTTGCTTTGTAGTGAGCTTATACTTACAGGACATTTTCGGATTATTTGAGTCATATCCTTTATTACAAACAATATTCCATAGAAGGGTATCCAGTGGCTTGCCAGGTCTCACGGATTATTAACGTAGCTAAACTTCAGACTTTGAATACTCTCCGTTGTAAGGTTCGGCCAACGATTCACCTTGAAATTGAAGTGCTATTTTCTTATGAAGTCCTGGCATCATAGTCACATTGATTAGTTTTCGTCTTACATGATCATAGACGATTTGAATTTTTGTATTTCCCCAACCAAATCCCACTCTTCATTTAACACTTTCAGAAACCGGAACCGTTGAAAAAGCCATACAGGTCTTTAATCCGCAAGAACGCTTCACTCCATGCGGATCTGACAGGAAAGGAACACGCCAATGTGGTGCCGTTAAGATTTTCACAGTCCATATCACATTATTGATGAACTGAAAATAAACACTGTCATCCTCTGAGAAAGCATTTTCAAATATGCCTGATGCGTATTCACCGCCAAGATGGGCTATCTCAATAATGCCAGACTCACGGCTGATCAGGGTTATGATCAGCGATTCTTCAAACAGAACATCATCGGTGGTAAAGATTAAATTTCTGTCATCATCCACCCGGAAAGCCGCTTCCAGCTCCTTTCCCTGCACCACTATATCCGAGGGGTTCCCTTCAAAATAAACTTCTGAACGCGCTTGTGAGAACCTGTTCTGCGCAGAACGTTCAACCAGGGATAATGTGCTGAGTTGTTGCATGATTACCTCCAAAAGTATCCCATTTCCCAGGCGGCAAGCGCCCCTCCGATAAATCTACCAATCAGGACAAAAACAGGTGCTCCCGGCCCACACACCAACCCCGCAACCATCCCTCCTGCGGCCCCACCTGCAATACCCGCGCTATTGATTGCCAACTGGCGTCTGGTTTCGGTGATCTTATTATCAGAGGTGTAAATTTCGTACAGGGACACCGCAATGGACAGGATGATAAGCCCCTTTCCTGCCCGTGAGAGCTTCAGCATTCTCAGATTAACCTGCGTATTTGATTTGCCCGCAGACTCAACAATGCTGGCATAAACCTGACTTTTCTGAGCCAGGGAAAGCGTGTTGAAATGAGTACCTGGCCCAAACAGTGAAACTGCTTTCTTAGCCACTAATTCATTGAGTGTTTTACCCGAAGACTTCATCTGCTGGGCCATTGCTCGCCCCAGCGGGGTACTTCGCGTTCGTACCAGATCCATAATCAGGTTGCGTGTTTCCTGAGCTTGCTGTGCTGCTTGCATCCAGCTATCTTTGCTCTTGACCGGAGACCTTCTGCCATCTCTTTAATACGTTTCGAATATTCCAGACGCAAACGAGGATCAATTAACAGTCGTGTAGCAGCTACTGATACCTCTCCCTGAAACACATATTGATAGTTGATTCAAACTGCTCACGTTCCTGGCTGCTTATCCGATTTATTAAAAAGGAAGCATCCATTTTCAGTTCCTTATCTCATGTCTGCAATGACTCTGGCAAAAAACACATGGAATAAAAAACGAAGTATCCAAAATTTTTTTGATAAAAAATCCAGCACATCCCACAACTTTCAATTTCACAGATATAAAACAGAATATTACATAACTTCAAAAATCCGGAAGAGACTTCGCGAAGAGCCTGAAATAAAGTCTGTCTTTATCGAAAATAACAGTCTGAATTCGGTATAAATTATATTTTATGTACTTCGGGCTTTCCTCAGTAGTTCGCAGACCTGACTTGGGCACACCATCAACTCAGCACGTATCAGACAGCTCCGTCTCACTGATGAACTTCCGAAATATAACATTAAAACCATTGCCGCCAGTCTGCGGCGTCAGGGGCTACGGGCAAAGCCGCACGGCAGTTTAGTTCGGTAAGCTACCGTGAACATGGCCTGCCGGTGTCAGAAAAACTGCTGAAACATGACGTTTACACTAGCAACCCGAACCTGAAATGGTAAGGCGACATCACTTACCTTCGTACCGATGAAGGCTAGCTATACCTTGCCGTAGTGATTGACCTCTGGTCACGTGCCGTTGCCGGTCAGTCAATTTCACCATGAATGACATCAAACTGGCCTTCGATGCGTTACAGATAGCACTATAGCAGGGTAAGCGGCCTGAAAACGCCATTGTCCACGCTGACAGTGGCTGACAGTACTGCTAAGTGGATTATCTGGCATTCCGGAAGCGACATAACATGCACGGCATGTATGAGCGCAAAAGGTTGCTGCTACGACAATAACTTTGCAGAAATCTTATTTCATTCGCTGAAAGTCGAATGCATCCACGACGGACATTACATCAGTCGAAAAATAATGCGCACGACGATGTTAGTTATGTCGAGTGTGATTACAATTGGTGGCGTCATCACAGTACCTGTGGCGGTCTCATCCCAGAATAGCTGGAACACCAGAACCTCGCTTAGGGCGGTTTCCACATTACGTGAGTAGGATCAATTGACTCAGAAGTCTTTTTGGTACATCATTTTGTTTCCAATTAGAAACAAATGAACCAATAATGATGAATGAAATCATAACTGTTACAGAAGCCGCACAGCTACTTGAACTAAGCCCTCAACGAGTAAGGACTATGTGTAAACAGGGTAACATTGACGCATACCAGTCAGGTAGAACATGGTTAATAAAAAGTTCAAGCGTTAAAAAATTCATGTTAATTAACAATCAAAATGATACTAAAAATAACTATAACATAGTTACTAATCCCCCACAAAAAAAGCCAAAAGCTCTAAGTTTTTTCAGTGGTGCAATGGGGCTAGATCTAGGAGTAGAACAAGCGGGATTTGAAACTCTATTAGCTTGTGAAATTGATAAGTCTGCAAGGGATACTATTCTGTCAAATAAGCCAGACATGGCTCTTATCGGCGATATCCGTGATTATACAACAGAGGAGATTTTAAAATTAGCGGGTGTATCTTCTGGGAATGAAATTGATTTAGTGATGGGCGGGCCTCCATGCCAGGCATTCTCAACAGCCGGCAAACGTTTGGGTCTAGAAGATGAAAGAGGTAATGTTTTCATAAAATATTTAGATGTCGCTTTGGATATAAGACCTAAATATATTGTCATTGAGAATGTTAGAGGGTTATTATCAGCACCGATGAAACACCGGCCACATAATGAGCGTGGTGAAGAATTACCTCCTTTAAAATCAGAAGAACAACCTGGAGGGGTACTCCAATATATTATTAGAATAATTAAAAGTGCAGGATACTCTGTCTCCTTTAACTTATATAATTCTGCTAATTTTGGTGTCCCTCAAATTAGAGAAAGGGTCATAATGATATGCTCAAGGGATGGCGATAGAGTTCCATTTCTACAACCTACGCATAGTGAGCAGGGTGAATACGGCCTTCCAAAATGGATAACATTACGTGAAACTATAAAAGGTCTAAATAATATCACACATGAGCACGTGCTATTTCCAGAGAAAAGATTAAAGTATTATAGAATTTTGAAAGAAGGGCAATATTGGAAACATTTACCTGAAGATTTACAAAAAGAAGCACTAGGTAAATCTTTCTTTCTTGGTGGCGGGAAAACTGGTTTCCTAAGGCGGGTTGCATGGGATCGCCCATCCCCTACATTAGTGACACATCCAGCAATGCCAGCGACTGACCTTGCTCATCCAGATGAATTGAGGCCATTGTCAGTCCAAGAATATAAATTAATCCAACAATTCCCAGAAGAATGGGTAATAAAAGGTAAGATTTTAGATAAATATAGGCAGCTGGGTAATGCAGTGCCGATTGGCCTGGGATTCGCTGTGGGAAAAAACATTTTAGACCATATGTATGGCAGAGAAATTAAATCATTCCCGAATTTTCGTTACTCTCGGTATAGGAAAACATCAGATTTAGATATCTTAGGGTAAAATTAATATTTATTTGGAAGGGGAGTTCCCCCCTCCAAAATCATCTAATATTTTTTAAGTATCTCTCAACAAAACACCTAAAATCACTTTCACTTAATTCTTTAGATGAAACTTCATCAGGGAAATTCTCCCAGTTTGTAGCGTCTCTTTGCGAGTATGTCCTAAACCATTTTTTAATTTCGGTGTTATCACGAACCTTATTACTCGAAGAGTTTTCTGTATTATCTCTATTTTTTACCTGCAGAAGACCCCATTCATTAGCCTCACTATTATAATGAATAAAATCGACAGCTTTTACACTTGTTCCTGAACACCATATCCATCCGGATGGTTCTAATTTTTCAGCAAGATATCTTTCAAGAAGCTCTCCCACTATATTTTCAGAAGCCATAGAAAGGCGATGTTCTTCTTGAATTCTACTTAAATTTTCTTCTGGTATACCGAAACTTACACTGAGGACTAAACTAACAACTTGATCAGAAACTGTGTTTGGTGGCGTTGGCTTTTTTGGACGCCGGCTATCATTGAAGTTTCTAGCCAAATATTCTATATGTTCTTCTTTACCAAAATTATCCCTTATCTTCTTTGAACGAGGCTTTGTTGAGCTTTCCGGAAATTCAGAAAGAAATTTAATTAAGATTTGGAATCTTTCTGAAAGGTGAGGATTTATATTATCCATTTTATTTTTTGCTAACTCTTCCGCATTTTCGACGAAAAATACTGCATCTGACATCATATCCTCCTATTTTAACAGCAGTATAATTTTTTAATTAAGAAAATTACAGTTAAATTAGTATGATTTTGATCCCTTCCCAATATCCATACCGGGCTAAATCAGATTGTAAGTATACCTGACCCCTCCCCAATTTCCGTACCAGGCTAAATCAGAGATCTGGGCCTTTTTGACCCCTCCCCAATTTCCGTACCAGGCTAAATCAGAGATCTGGGCCTTTTTGATGACTTCGTGCAAATTCTGCCGGAGTCAGGTTATTTAACGAAGAATGCGGACGAAAATGGTTATATTCCTGCCGCCAGTGTTCAATTTTTTTCTGAGCATCTTCCAGAGATAAGAACCAATGGACATTCAGACATTCATCTCTCAGGCTTCCATTAAATGACTCGATAAAGGCATTATCTGTAGGCTTTCCGGGGCGTGAGAAGTCCATCGTTACCTGATTTTCATACGCCCACCGGTCCATCGATTTCGAGATAAATTCGCTGCCATTGTCCGTCTGCAGCCTTTGCGGGACTCGCCCCAGTGACCCTTTCAATCGTTCCATGACAGCCACCACATCCTCGCCGCGTAACCCCTGTCCGACCTCGATCGCCAGACATTCCCGGCTAAAATTATCCACTATAGTTAGCGCCCGGATCCGACGCCCGTTGAACAGATTATCAGCAACGAAATCCATGCTCCAGCACTGATCTGCAGCAAGTACCTGCGGCCTTCCTTTCCTGTGTCTGGCCGTCACATGTCGGTGAGGGCGCTTCGAGCGCAGATTGAGACCCTCAAGGCAGTAAATACGGTGTGTTTTCTTACGGTTAATCAACCAACCTTCACGGCGCAGAAGAATATGAATACGCTCGTAGCCGTAACGGATCCGGGTTTCAGCAATCTCTCTTATTCGCTGTGTGATCGCGCGATCATCCCGACGACTGCGGTAATGATACACTGTGCGACTCTGCATCATTAGACTGCACCCCCTGCGTACACCGATTCGGTATGCCGCCAGCAGATATTCCACCGCCTCACGCTTCTGGAGCGGCCTCAGAACTTTTTTCGGATGACATCCTGCAACATTTCCTTGTCCAGACTCAGATCTGCCACCAGGCGTTTGAGGCGATGATTCTCATCTTCAAGTTGCCGCAGACGGCGCAATTCTGTCACGCCCATACCGCCAAATTTCTTTTTCCAATTGTAAAACGTCGCCTCAGAAATCCCCATCTTTCTGCAGACTTCCTCGACGCGAGTGCCGGTTTCAGCCTGTTTGAGTGCAACAGCGATTTGTTCCCCAGTATAACGTGTCTTTTTCATAACGAATGACCTCTTTTGGAACGGTAAAGAAAGGCTGAAAACTTTACTTTACAACGGTACTTAACAAAGGGAAGAGATCAAAAAATGTGGCAGTCGGATAATACGAATAAGTTTAATATTTCTAATGAATTGCGCTCGTAAAATTCATACCAAGGTGGTTATAATAAGAAAAATCTTATGGAAGGAAGAAAATGTTCAGTTTCATACAATCAGCATTACCAAACAAGGTTAGATCCAGTGCTTATCGTGCTGATATTGATGGGCTAAGAGGGGTTGCTGTCCTTTTGGTTTTTATTTGTCATCTATTCCCAAAATATCTTCCTAATGGATTCATTGGTGTTGATATATTTTTTGTTATATCCGGGTATATAATAACATCAATAATAGAAAGTCAGTTATCATCAAATAGCTTTTCCTTAAGAGGGTTCTATAAAAAAAGAATAAACAGGATTTATCCTTCATTAATAACAGTAATGCTATTCATATTATTAGTTGGTTGGTATTCATTATTTGAATCTGAGTTTTCTTCAATTGCAAACCACATATTGGCAGCGTGTCTTTTCTTGGAGAATTTTTTGTTGTGGCATGAAGTAAGCTATTTTGATATAAGTTCAACATTAAAACCAACTCTCCACCTTTGGAGTCTTGCAGTTGAAGAACAATTTTATATAATATGGCCATTATTGTTGTTGCTTTGCCATAAAAAAAACATAAACATGAAAATAGTCACTATGGTTCTTATTTTCATATCACTATTCTTTAGTGTTTTATATGTTCAGAAAGATATAACTGAAGCCTATTACTCTCCTGTCAGTAGGTTTTGGGAGATTTTACTCGGCGCTTTAATTAGTTATCTAAAGATAGATGATTTTAAATTCAAAAATACATTGTCAGCTATTGGGTTATCCATGGTTATTTTAAGTTTGATCTTGATAAGATCGAACGACTTCCCAGGTGCTTATGCTTTAATTCCTACACTAGGAGCCTGTTTCCTAATAACAGGGAAAGGGTCTTATATTAACAATAAAGCCTTAGGGTTTAAACCTTTGGTGTTTATTGGTGTTATGAGCTATTCTCTTTATCTGTGGCATTGGGTAATAATTAGCTTTACACATATATATTTTGCGTTTATTGATTATAAACAAATAATTTTATGTATTATATTGTCAGGTGCCTTGTCTTTTATTACTTTTTTGTTCGTAGAGAATAAATTATCTGGATATACTAAGACATTGATTGTCACAATGTTTTTAATCGCATTATCAGCATATCTTTTTTCTAATGGATGTATTAAATCAAGATTAAATAAAATAAACTACCCAAGATATAATGAATGGAGCTTTTTGAAAAGAGTTACACCTGATTTCGATAGTATACCTAATCAATCCAATAATTATATTTTTCTTCCAGAGAGAAAAAACAAAATTCTTCTCATTGGTGACTCTCATGTAGCTCAGTATGCAGAAAGGTTAGTGACTGTAGCTAAAAGTAATGGATCTCTTCCTGGTCTTAACTTTTCAATTGGTGCTCTCTGCCTTCCAATCAAAAAGACTATATTTACTGGTGGCACATATCCGTGTAGAAAGATAATTAACGATGCCTACAATCCAAAAAATTTAAGTAAATTTTCTAGAGTTATTATCGGTGGTGATTGGAGTGCGTACTTTAAAGATGATGTAATGTCAATAAGCGATGGGAGCCGAAAAGTTGCATTAAATAATGATAAGGGCATCAATTACACATTAAGTTTACTTTTGGAGCAAATAAATTCAATTAAAAAAATGAAAATTGATGTTGTTTTGATTTTAGATGGCCCTTATGATGTTAATTTATTCCCTAAGCCATTTTTGCTTAGACTTAATCCATGGACTGAAAAAACAAATAAAAAGAGAGTTGTTAAGGTAGATCCATCAACCATCAGAATAAATAAATTAATGGTTGAGTGGGCAAAGAGAAATGGGGTTGCGTATATAAATCCATTTGATTTTTTATGCAGTAACTCAAGCTGCCTATCTATTGATAAAAATGGAGTTTATGTTTATAAAGATCCAGTAGGACACTTAAACCCAGAATGGGTTATGGATAACGGAAGTTACATAGATAGAGTTATAGAATAACAAAGTATGATATGACTTTGCTATTGTTTTATTGTAAGGATATAAGCGTATCTTTATTAATTAAGGTGCTGATGTAAAAAATAATAACTTAGGGTGTTATACCTATTGTGGTTCAGTTAATATATACCTCCGATGTAAGGGGGTATGTATTTATTTTGGAATGGGATATTATACATTGCATCTCCGGTAAATGAGGAGATTAGAGATTGTTAACTTAGGTAAGGCTGAAGCAATGACTTGGCCTGGTCGATGAGGGGGCTGCGCCGGAATATTAAAATATGAACAGGTAAGGAATGACTGTCTTGTCGCTCCCTACACTGACATCATATTCGGCTATTAACGTGGTTTCTTCAAAATGAACTATTTCCCTATAGTGTAAATCACATCCACAGTGCTATCCGAAAACTGTTGATGCTCCAAACTCAGGGTGATAAGTTAAGAAGCTTACTTTCTTAGATGTTGTGATTGAAATGTTAATCATTTAACTGTCTGTGAATGATATATATTTAAGACTGCCATTGACATAAATAGGTATTTTTGTCGCTGATGAATCAAGAGCGCCCTGATATAGTAATCTTCCTGCATCCAAATCCATACCAAAACCACTTCCGGACTGACCTGAATTAATCGCCCATAATGCAGGCGCATCTTTTATCCCCGAAACAGATGTAATATCTGATACAACAGATAAATAAGGCGAAAACTGGAAGGTGGCACCTTGTTCAAGTCGGCTAAAATCAGTCGTCCTTAAAAACACGCCGGTCTTATAGGTAAAGGCAGATAACTTAACGTAGATATTAATATCTGTATTATACGGCTGGGTTAATTTCACATCCTGAACAGGTCCTGCGCCTTCATTATTCCAGGATACGGTTAATCCGTCAGTCGTGGATTTGTTCTGGATTCTAATTACCGTAGTACCATTGCCGACACTTGCCGTCCTCGGGTTGGTGGTTTCACTTGATACAGCATTAAATCCAGTCGAACCAGACAGAACCATATCCACTGCAATACCCACGGTCGTCATGGCTACAGTTCCGACATAAATCCATGTGTCCGATGATGTGTCCGGCAGCCTGTACAGCGGCGTCTGTGCTTTATATGCCATTTCACCCTCAAGCTGGAACGCTTTATGGGTCGATATTTTTTTCCCCATTTCATAACCGCTGGCTACCCAGGCCGGCATGCTGCCGTTGTTGATATCCCCGTCATCCCATGACGACTCATACCCTGATTTTGTGTAGTCAAGGTAAGCATTATCCCCGATGAAGTCCTGATCATTCAGGCTTATTTTTGCGTACTGAGCATAAATAGGTGCGCCGGGTGATTCCACGCACAAAGTATTAATATCCCACTGCCCCTGTGATATATCCATGGGCTTTTCACAGTCCTGAAACCACACGTTATCCATACGGCCCTGAGTTACGCGGGGAATATCTAACGCGTGCATTCCTGTACTGCCATTAAAGTTGCAGTCCCTGATGGCTATTGCTGTGGAGTGGTCCCAGGACCCGCTGACTATATTACTCCATCGTGCTTTAACTATTGACCCCGCACAGGCATAGGAATAAATTTGGGAAATAGACGTGTCTAATGTATCAGTCATATTGAATACAACATTAGCAGACTGCCGGATAACCATCCTTTCCAGATTATAAAACTTGCCCCCTGTCTTTGCCGTGTTATCAAAAAACATTCCGGAATAGGAATTACAATACAGATTCAGGTTTCCTATTGATGTTACCTGAGCTGCCTGCATATCAAGAACAGTGCCTGACCCAGACCCCATAAGGTATAAATTGGTAACGACTGAGCGACCGTATACATTTAATGAGCCGAAGAAATTAAACGATGAAATGGTGTTATCTGAGATGTTTGATATTCCATAATCACCCGGTGGAATACGGACAAAACCAAGAGCTTTATGCATAGCTAGTGCTGCTGGCGCAATATCATTACTCGCGCCGGGCAGGGCGCCAAAATCAAGCACTGTGGCATCATGTTTTTGTTTGCGCCTAACCCACGCCCATGAATTAGAAACCTGAGCAACAAACCCGCCATCATCAGATAAATTCTGATTTATTGCGTCAAAAATATCGCCGCCATAGGGCTGACTTTGTGCTGCCGCTCCGCTTTGATGAGACTGGAGGAGAATAGATTGCCTCGCTGAAGATGGCGTAATATTTCTTAAATCAGCGAAGGAGGTTACTTGGCCAATATACCCAAATCCTGATGATGAATGAAAAACATTAGGGTCGATCATTGATAAGTCAGCCCAATAAAACTGCTGAACCATGTGGCTGTCATAGACGGCCATTGAGTGGTTTTTAGTCGTACGAATTTAGCTAGCTGACCGTGATATACCGGATAACCTGCGGCATTAATCATAATTGGCTGCGGAACCTGTACAATCTTTCCGCACTCATTTTCCACATAAACAGGGATCTGATTTTCCGGTAAGGTGGGGTCGGTGTCAGGCTGACCGATGAATACCTTGCCATTAGAGCACGCCTTGAATGAGCGTGACGTAGTGAACGGTGTCACAGGGTTTGACACCATAATAGCTGCAGATGTTTCTGTCATATTAGGTTTATCCTTATCTTTACAGGAAACGCCTGTGAAGCCCGCAGTCAGGGCAGCTAACCCCTTGAAGAAACCACGTCTATTCATACACTCCCCCATGATTATTAATCAGGAGTATAGCGTGATCGGGCTCATAGAATTAATGGATGGTTCTGATAGTTAATGAGTCACCGTCTCGTACTTACCAAAAAATAGTAACTCATGAAAACTATATCATTGTATGTAATTACAGGTGTTTTATGATTCCTCCTCGCCTTACCGGTGATGTTTTAGATGAAAGACAAAGAAACTAAGCAGTTTTACCAAGCACTGTCGACAGATTAGTTACACGCAAAGATAAGAACCATGTTCTTACCCAGCAATAGTGGACACGCGACTAAGTGAGTAAACTCTCAACCAGAGGTGACTCACATGACAAAATCAGCATCAACATCAATTACCAAAAAGACCCGGAAGAAGCATACGCCTGAATTCCGCAACGAAGCCCTGAAACTGGCCGAACGCATCGGTGTTGCCGCAGCCGCACGCGAACTCAGCCTGTATGAGTCGCAGCTCTACAACTGGCGTAGTAAACAGCAACAGCAGGCAACCTCCTCTGAACGTGAGAGTGAACAGGCCGCTGAGATTGTCCGCCTGAAACGCCAGCTGGCTGAACGGGACGAGGAGCTGGCTATCCTCCAAAAGGCCGCGACATACTTTGCGAAGCGCCTGAAATGAAGTATGTCTTTATTGAAAAACATCAGGCTGAATTTAGCATCAAGGCCATGTGCCGGGTGCTTCAGGTTGCCCGCAGCGGCTGGTATGCGTGGCGTCTGCGTTGTCAGCAAATAACGCCACGTCAGCAGTTCCGGCTCGCTTGTGATACTGCTGTCCGTAAGGCATTCACTGAAGCAAAACAGCGTTATGGTGCGCCTCGTCTTGCTGACGAACTGCCTGAGTACAACGTCAAAACGATTGCAGCCAGCCTGCGACGTCAGGGACTTCGTGCAAAGGGTGCCCGGAATTTCCGCCCGGTCAGCTACAGAGAACATGACCTTCCTGTGTCTGAAAATCTGCTGAAACAGGATTTTTACGCGAGTGGCCCGAATCAGAAGTGGGCAGGAGACATCACGTA
>ERZ794949.179-NODE-179-length-23858-cov-161.373692_pt1 | contig 23858 bp, 16 predicted proteins | sample MGYA00511363_ERZ794949 | MGnify/ENA primary metagenome ERZ794949 (study PRJEB30137, sample SAMN04331402) | food metagenome | isolation source: T1 must sample point D1 replicate B | place: Australia: South Australia ...
ACATACCCTTACCTATCACCGCCCTTTAAAAAAAAAAACATAGTTGCTATATACGCCAACACACCATTTAACAAGATTATCATAAAAGCTCAACTGTGCATTACTTTTTCTTAAAAAAACAAAGAAAAAACTCCCTTAGAATCCAATATTAACATTCATACACTAAAATGGCTGTATACTTAACAATTTTATTTGGTCTGCTTGTATTACAACTGACAAGTCTTTTGATTTTATCTTTGCCGTTGCCTACTTTGCTAAGAAGGGCATTAGTGAAAATATATGATCAATTTTTGTTTAAGTCATCCCAAGTGAAAACTATACTTATAGTAGTCAACATTCTTGTTGTGTCCTTATTTGTTGATTCATACAAAAGAGCAAGTGTTCCATTGCCAAAAACCGAAAATGGACTGATGTTACAACCAGAAATTTTAGCTACGAAGGCATACCACCAAAGAAATGTTTACATTTCTGGTTTTATTCTATATTCAATGATTGTCATACCTATTATGTTGGGTTTGATTACAAAAGTCACTAAATTATCCACTGAAATCAGCACATACAAGACCAAAGCAAATGATGATAAAGAAGAAGATGAGGAATTAAAAGCTTTGAAGCAAAAACTAAATAGCAAAATCAAGTCATTTGAAGTACTAGAAAAACAATATGCCAACAGAAAGAGCTTTGTAGATGAACACAAATTAGGTGTTGATAAAAAGGATTCCTTATCTAAGAAGGCTCAATAAGGAAATGATATTTAAAGTCATATAATTACTGCTTTAGGAAGTGTTAAATCCGAACTATATCTTGTATATTTTTACTGATTTTTTTTTCCCAATAGAGGAAAAAAAATATATATGGAGAAAATGTTGCAATTCCGCCTTTTGGACAAATATTGGTATTTATAGGCATTTTGTCAACATTTGAGTGAAAAGTTTTTTTATTTCTTCAAATCATTAATGTAATATAGATGTATCATCATTAAGGCATTATTACATTGTTATGATAGATAATCAATACTAATATATCTATTATCGTTCTCAATTAAACCAATACAAATTTAACTTATTCAAATACCACACAATGTCTTCAAGAATCCCAATTGTTTTATCTGGTCCATCAGGTACTGGTAAATCCACTTTACTAAAGAAATTATTTGCTGAATATCCAAATGATTTCGGTTTCTCTGTTTCTTGTACTACCAGAAATCCAAGAGCTGGTGAAGTTAATGGTAAAGACTACAACTTTGTTACTGTTGATGAATTCAAGAATATGATTGAAGAAAAAAAGTTCATCGAATGGGCTCAATTCTCTGGTAACTACTACGGTACCACCATTGCCTCAGTTAACGAAGTTCAAAAATCAGGTAGAATTTGTATTTTAGACATTGATATGCAAGGTGTCAAGCTAATCAAACAAATTCCTGAATTAAAGTGTAGATTTGTATTTATTGCTCCTCCTTCCATTGAAGATTTAAGAAGCAGATTGACTTCTAGAGGTACTGAAACTCCTGAATCTTTGTCCAAAAGATTAGCTGCCGCAACTGCCGAAATCGAATACTCCAAAGAACCAAATGCTCATGATATCATTGTTGTCAATGATGATTTGGAAAAAGCTTACAGCGAGTTAAAGAACTACATTTTCCAATGATTTCATAAGGTGTAACAGTATGAAGAAAAGTATATATATATAATTTTTTGTTATTTTTTTTTATCATTAAATAAATCTCTGTATAGTATTCTATTAAGTTGTTGTTTACGATGTCGATTTGCCATTATCTCCGCACATGATATTATGTTTTTTGCTGTTTCCCGGTTCCCCTCCAGTTTATCTAGCTTTAATATGATGTAGGGTTCTTATTTACTGACACATTCGAGTAGACAAACAACCAAGAGAAGAATCTAAAGCTAAATACTATATAAAGTATCTTTATTAATTCAGAAGCATTAAATATATTAACTAAATCAACAACCTTTGAAAAATGTCTATGCCATCAAGTTTCGATCATCTTGATCACGATCAAAAGATGAAAATGGAATACACAGAATTAGTCGCTCAAAAATGTAGAGATAATCCTTTTGTTCCTATAGGTATTTTGACAACTATTGTAACTGTTACCATAGCAGTAACCAAGATGAAGTCTGGTAACAAAGCTACTGCAAACAAATGGTTTACCGCCAGAGTTGCTTCACAAGGTGCTACTTTACTTGCAGTTGTTTTAGGTGGTTCTTACGAAGGTAGAAAAGCTTATATGAAGGGCCAAGAAGCTCCACGTTCAATTGATGAAATTCAACAAGAAAAACTTCAAAACAAAGCTAAAGAAAGAGAAAATTTGTGGATTCAAGAATTGGAAAGAAGAGACGAAAGCATCAAGAAGAGAAAACAATTTGCTGAATTGAAGAAAAAAGAAATGGAAAAGATGAAGGAAGAATCCGACAAGTTGGAAGCAGAGCTAAAGGAGTTGGAAAAGAAAGTCAATTCTACCAAATCTAAATAAATCAAAATCTCTTCTTTGTATATAGTATAAAGCTTCTTTTATGGCTTTAGTTTTTTTTTTTTCTTCTAAGAAGTAAACTATTATGTAGTTAGTTATTCCTCTGTTTGATTATTGATTCTGCTAAGTCTTTATATCGGACATAAAACTTTATAAGCCCTTTCAACGAATAAGTCCGTTTCCTTTAAAAAAAAAAATTGCAAAAACGCTACGCAATCGTAGTATATACATTTTTGTATAAACGTGTACTGTAGAGGATATTTTAAAAATGATACTAACTTGATTTATTCCAGTCTTCCCTACAATAAATTGTAAATAAAACCCCAAATTTACTGCCAACAATAACTTAAGCCATAAGGGGCAAAAAAACATAAAATGGTATACATGATTACAGTCAAACTGCTGAATGAAAATGTTGAAGATTTGTTGGACCAAAATGAGTTTATAGTCGATCTAGATATTCATTCATTTGATCATCTTAAAAATTTGATCAAGGAAGCATACACGGGATCAACAAGAATAACCAACAATGATATTGGGTTTTACTTCAAAACTAAGCCTCTTTTGGATTTCCACCCTTTGGAACACAAAAGCTTTTATGGTTTGACGGATGACTCGCTATTAGGGGACTTGATTACCATCTCTGAAATAATACAACCAGGTGAAGAAATGCCTATTGTAGAACTCAATATTTTCATAAACGTTGATGGTTTTTTTAGAGATTATGAACCTGTGTTTACTGATGGTCTTTTAAGAAGTGAGGGACATGGGTTGTTTTCATCAATTTTAAATACAAACTATGATAAACTTTTGAAAGAGGGAATATCAGCCACTAATTCAAAACAGTTTAGAGACTCGGACAACATCAATGTTGAAGAACAACAAAAGAACGTGAATGAAATTGATGAAGCACTACCAGCATCAATGAAAGATTTATCACCAACTGAAAGAGAAAAAGTTACTAGTGATCATTCCAAAAACTGCATTACTCCAAAAATAACATTCATAGACTCAAAGACTAAAAACAGAATTAAGATCTTATCAGATATAAACAGCAATGATTTTGTTTTGGTGGAAATAGAAAATTATAATGATAACATGATCAACCAAAAAGGCTACTTGCCCAAATCCAATTTTGATGAAATATCCACATTTTACTTTAGCTTTGTATCGAAGTATTCCAAACAGAAAACAGAAATTGAAATTCCTAAGTCAATTGTTAATGAAATCATTTCATTCAAATTTGATACCATGTACATTAAAGAATCTTTTTTGATAGAAAATAATTTTATAACCTCTGATATTATAAAGGAAAAAGATGTAGATGCTGAATTTGCTGACAGTATTGATGATGCTCCAATAACTGGTGATTGGGAAACATACGATATCCTGGGTACACAGTTTGAAGATTTGAGAACTATATTTGATCCACGAGGTCCAATCACTGAACGTTGCCTGAATTTTTTGAGTGTTTTCTTCAAAACAATTTACTTGATAATCAAACATTCTATTTTGGCTGCAATAGTTTTGTTTAATTTAGGCAATTTTATCCCAAGAGTTTTTGCCCTGGGATTAACAGTCTTAAACTTTGTTTATACTTTGCTGACAGACAAGGAAATTAAGAGTGTTTGGTCAGAGTACTTGAAGTCCTACAAGATGATGGACACTGAGTATAATGACATCATATCAATGACAAGCAATGATGGAGAGATTCCAATTTATGTTGTCTTGCAGCTACATAATAACCAATTTGTTAAAGATCAAATATCAGATTACTTGAGAAAAACAGAAGATTTCAATTTAGTTGAGTCACTGTACAATTTAGTATCTAACGACAGGTCATTAAATGAAATCAAATTACAAAAAATCAAAGATTTCATTAAGAATAGTCAATTGCCACATAGAATAGTAAAGTATCCTTACAAAACTGTAGATATTCAATCCAGAACAATGGTTGCTGAACCTGATTTACAAGATACCATTTTGGATGAATTTGTTGATAAGTTTTTTGTTGTAATGAAAAAGAGATTGGATGAAAATTTTTATCAAAGAATGCAAAATGAAACATCAGAAAGCCCTGAAATTGCTGCTAGAAAAATTAAAGATGTAGCTTTAGATTTGTTTGATCGTAATCATCAGTTGTGCTTAGCATTCCAAAAGCCCTTGTTTAAAATTTTAGTTGAGAATTTGAATTTTTGGAAAATAAATAACTTTCATTTGAAACCTTCTACTATGGCAAGGTGGCGAGTTGATTTTGATTTAGCTGAAAACAAAAGGGAATTAGAAGGTGAAATGAAACGAATTGATACTGAATTGAATGATATGGTACACACAATTGTGTCAGTGCGAAAAAGTCCAAATAATTATATTTCTATAAAAAATCGCCATTTGATTAAAGATCCATTATTCCAAGTCAACCGTTACGGAAATATATCTATATGTGACTTGAACAGCATCTTTTTTGAATTGAGAGAAGGAAGATTAACATTGGTTGAAAACACGACTTTAAAGTACCGAACTTTAAATGAGTATTTGTCTCATAATGCCAATACTTCAATTTTTGTAACCATATTATTATTTCCGATCCATTCATTGATGCTAGTTTTCAAAGAGTTTTGCGCATTGATAGACTTTATCTTTGGCTTTAGACTTTCAAAAAGAGAAGAATGGTTTGAGACTGCAAAAAACTTTATTGTGAATGGCGACATTGTGTACAGATACATTCCGATTCATTGGTACAGATGCCGAACCAGCTACGTAATTCCATGCTACTTCGTATTATTCTTCCTAACGCTTATACCAACATATCAGGAAAAACTAAACAAGATTATGTCCGAACGTGAATTATTATTGCATCGCATAAACAGCGAATTTGAAAAGTATTGGGAAACATTTGATAAGAATGAAGAGCTTATCATGGAAGAGAAAAGAAAGCAGGAAGAAAATGAACGCGTTCAACAAGAACTTCTGGAAGCAGAAAAAAACGATGTTATCTTAGGAGAGATTGAAGACAACATTGCGACTGAATAATACACGTGCCTTCCCATCAATTATATACAACTGTGTGAACAGCATCGACGAAGTTTAAATTATGATTATCCCTATGAAAAAAAAAAAAAAACATAACTAATGAATAATGAATATTCATATCATTATCTCATAATCTACCCTCCAACCGACCTTGGTGAACACAAACCCGAGGTATACCGTGTCTTTCAAATGATCTAGACGCACTCTAGATCATTGCCTTTTTTATGTAATATCGGACATAAGAGACTATCGTTGCATTTTTCATGTAATATCGGACATAAGCGCATACCTTTCCCTTCTTTTGCTTCCACTATACACCAAAAATTAAGCGCCTAAATTTCAACAAAAAAAAACCTCCCAAGGGTAAATTGGCTTCTTGCTGGGAGGTACCTCTGTTAACCGGTTGAAAGCGGTGCTTTTTACAGCTATTTTTTGTGCTTTTCACTTTTTGCCACCCGCGTTTCTAGGTGTGTGTATCTAGAAAAATTTTACGCTAATTTTTATTGCCACACCATAATATCAAGGATCATAATCTTACCTTAACTATATATAAAGGGCTGATTGAAACAAGCATTTTTTTTCTGATAATCTATATAAATAGTTGTTTTAAAAGATAAACAGTCAACTACAAAGATGTTTTTCACTAAAGTATTACAAAATATAAAACCATACACTACACAAATTCCAAGAATGGTCGCCCAAGTTCAAAAGCCAGCTCCAAAATTCACTAAAACCGCCGTTGTTGACGGTGTCTTCGAAGAAGTCTCTTTAGACCAATACAAAGGTAAATTCGTTATCTTAGGTTTCATTCCATTAGCTTTCACTTTTGTTTGTCCTACTGAAATCACTGCCTTCTCCGATGCTATTGAAAAGTTCAAGGCTTTAAACGCTGAAGTTTTATTCGCTTCCACTGATTCCGAATACTCCTTATTAGCTTGGACTAATGTCGCCAGAAAGGATGGTGGTATTGGTGACGTTAAGATCCCATTATTAGCCGATACCAACCACTCTTTATCCAAGGACTACGGTGTTTTAATTGAAGATGCTGGTATTGCTTTAAGAGGTTTATTCGTCATTGATCCAAACCAAGTCGTCAGACAAATCACTATCAACGATTTACCAGTCGGTAGATCCGTTGATGAAGCTTTAAGATTAGTTGAAGCTTTCAACTGGACTGAAAAGAACGGTGCTGTTTTACCATGTAACTGGACTCCAGGTGCTTTAACCATCAAGCCAGAAGTTGATGCTTCCAAGGAATACTTCAACGCTGCCAACAAGGATTAAATGTAGAACATTATCTGTATTAAACTCATTAAAAAAAAAAATAAGGGGTTTTTTATCATCTTTGGCAAATTAGTAAATATATAATGACAATAACTTTTTTTTTTCTTTTTCTTTTGATTTAAACTTGAAATTGTTTATATTTCTAATTTTTCATATCCACTTGATACATATACCCATTTTAAGAACTTTTTCCATATCTTCTTCTTTCTAACTAATCCTTTCATAATCTGGAGATAAGTTTTAACAGTAAGATCAGGGACTTCTAAATCTGATTCAAAGTCTGCTGTTTTTGGTATCACACCAGCTAGTTTGAGTAAATCTGACGACGTGTATTCTATCTCATAGGAGAAAATGTCTTCAATTAACTGTTCTAAGTTATTCTCATATTTTTTCTTGTTCACAAGTTTATAATATTGTTTGTTCAATCTATCTAACTTTAGGTAATATTGGGTAAATGATAAAGGTGTTCCGAATTGATTCTCAAATGCAGGCCCCATTGGCAACCCATCTGGCTTCGGTTTGGGAATCGTCTTATCCTTTTTCATTTTAGGCTTTTTTTTGCCTTTCTTTACTTGTATATCCACTGTGTCAATACTGTCAATTTCATTTTCCAAATCTTCAAAAAACCACTTCCAATCCATTACTTTGGTTTCCATACTTTCAACGTTTATCTCTGCTGGAATATCTGTTGTGTTGTATTCCCATATTCTGAATGCGGGATTAAATGTTGGTATGATAGATCCAGCAACGTTGATAATATGGTAAGCATGCTGCTCATTTTCTAAATCATCAAAGTCAATGTTTGATTGTAACTGAGAATACTCTTGCTTGACTTTTGACATGTATCTTCCTTTATTGATTGGTGCCGCACCTCTTCCAAAAAACATTGGCTCATCATCGCTTAATCCGTCTTTATAAACAGACTTATCCTTAGAGTCATCAATTTGTAGACTATTCATAAAGTAAGTCTCCTTCAATCTGTTTCTAAGTTCATCACCCTTAATAACATTAAAATAATCCAAATTCATGTGTCCCATCAAATTGCCTATAATCACATCTCTGTATTCATGAATCCATAGATTAATTTTTAAATAGCATGATTCTTCAAGGTTTTTTTGGATCAAAGGAACATGTGAAATGATCCAACACTTCATACCCATAGCTCTAAATTGGTTCAAAACAGATCCCAACCATAGCACGTGTTGATATCCAGAATCACCAGTAGACATACAAGAATCCACTAAAGGGTTGTTTTTAAAAAAGAACATGCTATTCAATGACAATATGACTAGTTTTCCAGGAACAACTTCTTTGAAAAAAGACCCAAATCTCTCATACAATCTTCTTTGTTCCTCTGGAATCATGCTTTGGTAAATAGAGCCCAATTGTCTAGTAATCATTGAAGGCCCAATATCCATAAGATTGTGTGGATAAATGTCATTGTTTCCAATCGAAGGAATTATAGGAATATCGGAAAACAACTCCGAAAGTCTTGTTGAAACATCTCTATTGTTGCCCATGATTTCAAAACTTGTTCTAGGTATCTTTCTATCGTTGTCATGACGAGAATTGTCTCCTGTCCATACGATAAAGTCAATTTCACTTGAAGGAAAGGCTCTTGATAAGTAGTTGAAAGTTTCTACTACTAAGTCCATTGGAGAATCACACCCTAGCATAGGATCACCAAATTTCGAGCCCTTGGGTAAATCAGAAACACTTTCAGTTTGGATATCTCTGTGACATGCATATTCTAACAAACCTCCCTCTATGTAGTAAGGATCGGGATGCGGATCTGTTATGTGTAAAAATCTTCCTGTTAGTTTCTTTTTGGTGTTTTTAACTTCACTAAAAGTGATATATTTACTAGGATTTTTGATTAAAAGTTCAAATTCATCTTCATTTTCTGATTCTATTACATTTTGTGTTATATTTGGTATTAAATATAAATTTTCTTTATATAAGGTATTAAGAATATCTTTGTTATCGTGAACATTCAAGTTACTGTACAGATAACAAGTGGTCAACGCTACAGGAAAAAAAAGGAGCAAAAGTTTCCAAAACTTACCAAAAGAACGGTCATGCATTATTGATATGGTATGCTGGGAGTTTTATTTATTTAAACTTGTATAAATTCATAAGGTCTTTTTAAAATATTTGTTTCTTTTTCTTTTTTTTTAAAAAAAACAAATATTAGCCTTTTTCAATCATCACCTTTTAAAGGGGTTAATAGCATGTTTTTTTCTGTCCGCTACGATAAGGCTAATTAAACAGTAGCACGTGCCATGTTTAAAAAAAAAATCGGAATTATATTATCACCGTAATCACGGTTATTTCTTGGTAGCAAGCTTTCTAGAATCTTGAGATAAATCAATCAGTTGAAAAGTCTCTAACAACTTGGGTTTAATTTCTTGGTTTTGAGTCATAACGGAAGGTTTGAATTCAGCAAAAACACTCATTTTATTAAACTTCTTGTATTTGGTGTTTTTTGAATGGATGATTGATGCTTCTGATGGTGTATTTGCATGTCCCAAATTCCTTTTTCTCTCCTTTTGATTCAGTTTTTTTATGCAAAAGTTTATTTTCGACAAATTTGGTGTCTTTATGTCTTCTAAAGAGTATATGAGCAAGTCGGTTTTTATACCTTGGATGGTTCTCGCGCTTATTACATGATCTTTTGTTAGTATTTCATAGATTTTATTTGCCTCTTCTTTATCAGTAGGTTCTGTTATTTCTTGATTATCCTGCCATATAAGATCCAATAGTTGATCTATGTCGTTCATTTGTATGGTATAATTTCACTGTGGTCAATGTTCTTTGGTTGTTTTTAATACATTTTTGTCAAATTTTGATCTCCAAATGTGTAGTTTTCAACAGGCCAAAAAAAAAAAAAACGCTTTAAAAAAAAATGGAAGCCTATATGAAATACCCATATGAGGGATTCGTTCAATGTATCTACGGATATTGAAAAAGGCCCTTTTAATAAGGACTATATGATTTAAAACCCCCGATTATTACTCAGTTTAAAGAACCAGAACACAGGCTGAAGTTAAACAAACAATGCTTTACAAGATACCACAATTTCCTCAGTATACATTTTCCATTGATATTGTTACTTCAAAAGAGGCCATAGCAGCTGGAAATATAGAAAATGTAGTTTTTTTAAACCACAAGTATATCAGCTCTTTGAACATCTTATTTTCTTCAATCTATAAAACTATCATAACATATAAGAATACCAACAACAAATTCACAGATTCAACATTCATAAAAGACATTTTTATCAACTTGTATGCCACCAAAAATGTCAAGAAGATTGCCTTTGATACTTTTACTGTTCTTCCTGAAAATGAATACTGTTTGAAAGTTGAGCTATTAGACGCATCTAGCACTGCCAAAACTGTAACATCACTTGAAGATATTGAAAAAATCATCAACACAGAAAAAAACATTGAAAAAATCAAGGAGATCTACGGCACAACCGACGAAATCGAAATCAACGAATTAATCCAACTAAGGGGATTGTAAAACTCTTTACTGTATATAAATTCAAACATTAAGACTTAAGTTTCAGCTTTTCTTCTTCAACATAGACACCAAAACCTAAAAACGCTTCATTCAACAAAATATCATACACTTGTTTTTCATCGAATCCATTGGCTACATATCTTGGATTCTTGCTTAAGTTTGATATGAACGGATCATAGTATGTGTTGTCATCTTCCATGACTTTATATTTCTTTTGCAGATCTCTATCACCGTTAAATGGCGTGAAAGGAACATCTCCCATGTCTGCAGCATTTCCGTTATCATTCAATTTATCGAAATGATTATGTGTGTAAGAATTAGATTTCAAAACCTTATTCAACTCCTCAAGCTTTCTTCTTTGTGATGACTTCTTCAATTTAATCTCCATTTTCACATTGGCAATAATTTTATTTTTATCCGTACCTTTACTCAATTCATCAATGATTCTTTGTTTATATGATTGATTGTCCTCAACATTTTGGTCATCAATTTGCTTAATTAGTTGCAATCTTTCTCTTTCTAATACTTGCTGCATGCTTTGCATATCTTGTTGACTGTTTTCTTGTCTTTTGAGCTTTTGGTTGTTGGTATTAATTAACTTTTTATTCATTTGTTCATATTTAGATAGCTTTCTTTCAACAGATGCTATTTGTTCTTCATTTTCACTGTCTAAATTACTCAATTCAAATATAACATCTTCTCTATCTTCTAAAAAGCTATCATATTCTTCTCTGGTATCAAAATCTTCTTCCAATTTATTCATAATCTTGTACACTTTATTTCTGATATCAATTTCCTTTTCAATCTCAATATTATCAAAAATTTGTCTCTTAAATTTCAATTTTCTTAAAATCTTATTACAGTTCTCATATGGACACTTTGTAGGACCTAAAGAAAATATTCTGTCAACACAGGATTCACAAATCTTATGGTAGCACTCTGGATTGACTAAAAACTTCATGTCTGGCGATAAGTATCTAGATGTCTTACAAATTGGACACACAATATCTCTCATGTCTTCATTTTCATTTTCTGATTCAACTTCTGATTCATCATCTGAGTAAAGTTTTTGTCTTTTGGCAGTAGGTTCAACTCCTCTTTCAAGTTGTTCTGCTCTCAACACGCCTGCTACTTGACTCATAAATGCTTTTGATCTTTGGGTATTGTCAAGTGTTTTCGTCAAGTAGAGTATGGTTAAACCAGCTTATTGAAAAAAAAAAAGAATACATATATAAGGATCTGAGGCCATAAAAAATTACATGAAAAAAAAAACGTGAGGGTAAAAATATGGAAAGCCATTTTCACTACTGTATATAGTCACATGCAAAAGAGGATTATACTAGGGCCTCTTCTAGTAATTCTTGGCCATTGCTTTTCAAAGCAAATCTAGTATCAGATTGAGGATCTTCAATATGATATTCTAACATAGTACTATAATCAACTACTCTGTTGTTTATTAAACCTTCTGAAGTTTTCAAATTTTGAAATATCAGCCTTTCCCATATAGGAGCTCTAGTATCAGTATTCAAAAAGAAGTCTTTTAAATTTTGAACAACTCCGTAATCAAACGGAGATAGGCAGGTAACATTTCCATTGTAACTATAGTAGACTATGGATAAATATTGAACTACTTCAATCAAGAGTGTTTTAATCAAAAAGTCGCTTAAAACTTTATTCTTTGATAATACTTTCTTTCTAAATAATTGAATTTTTTCAAAAAATATTATTCTATTTCTGTTAAGCAATTTATCAACTTGGAAGTTTTTGTCTTTTTTATAAATTTCAGATCTTCTGTAAAAGTCTCTAGGGGAACTTTCAAACTGACCATATTCAAAACGAGTCATTGAATAGTCAGTATCAGGCAAACTTTCAATTTCTTCCACAATTTCAGAAAACTTATTATCTCTACTGGATTCGTAGTTTTTATAATTTTTCATAAATGACTTTCTCATGATTTCAAATTCATTGCCAGTAAATCCTTTGGTTATCACAAATAATTGAGTCAACAATAACCAAAAGACCCAAATTCCCTGGAATGCCATAAATGAAACAGAATATAACATGAATGAATCCTTTCTATAAGCAGCACATAGTTTATCATCACCTAATAAAAAGCAATTTTTAAATTTATATGCATCTTCCAAGTAATCAAAGTACTCATAACTACCTTCCAAAATCAAAGAAATTGAATATAACAAAACAATCACAAAGTAGATAAAGAATTTATGATTGTTTAAACCAACATCATTAAAAATCCAAATACAGAAATGATCCAATTTGTTCACAACTTTTTGGTTTCTATGTAAAAATCTTGATCTCAAAACAACAGGTTTTAAAGAATCCAAATCAAAATGTCTTAGATTGAATTGGTTTTTTTCCATCAACATATTGATATCCTTTTTCAAGTTTTCAAGTCTGTCTTCAGGTTTATCCTCATTTATGTATCCTGGATCAATCTTAAACATCAATCTATACAGTAAAAAAGGCAACAAAAAGTAAATGAACACAACCGATCTTAAAAAGTAAAAAAACCCTAAGTCAACTATCGTGAAGTATAGAATTCTGGTAATATGGAAGTAAATCCCCCAAAGAATAGTACTCCACAGAACACCTGATAGCAAGTATGAAGAGTAAGCTGCTTTTCTCACTCTTGATTGCCAAGTGGCTCCGCAATTAGGTATAGTTAGTGGAATGACAACATGCACATATAGCAGCCCAAATATACCCATCAAAAGTGGTTGAATGAATATAGCATGTATAAAGACATTGCAGTAATCACCAAGCTTAGCTATCAACCCCATGTGCAAAAATGGTAACAACAGGTACATAATCTGGAATTTGAAAGCAATATCCTTAGGTGGATGATTCAATTCAAAAAACTTTCCAATAAAGGTTGTGGAGAATATGGTATCACCATCATACATATACCCATTCTTTTGCAGTGCTGTTTTAAGATTTTTTTCAGTATTCATTTCTTTGGCCATAACAAAACAATCTTTTTGAGCCCCATCTTTCAAAACAGATTCGTACAAGTGAGATTTTATAGAAGTGTTCAGCTTTTTGATAATCAATGATAGTACCTCTGTGTTTCCCTTGACTATAGCCCAATTCAAACAATTGAAACCATCATTATCTTTGTACCCTAACTGAAGTTGGTTTTCAGTGTCTGCTAGCTTTAAAAGTGTGCTAACAGTCAAAGCATCACCTTGATAGCATGCCAGCATTAATGCTGTTCTGCCATCATTATTTTGGTAGTTAACGTCGATCTTATCTCCGTAAAAGGTTAAGATATAAATGATATTCATGATATTGGAAGACAGAGTGGCTAATTGCAAAATATTATACCCTTGTGAGTCAACAGCATTGATATCAGCACCTTTTTGAACCAATTCCTTAAAAATGTATAAATGACCGTATTTAACTGCCCAATGCAATGGTGTAGTTTTAGAAACATCATTAGTAACTCTATTGATAGCATAGTCAGGCAGAGAGACCAAGTATTTGACAACAGTTAGCCTGTTATTTATACATGCCCAATGCAATCCTGATATGTTGTCATCCAAAACCGGATTTACATCGTCTTTGTAATCAATAGCCTTTGATTCTATTAGTTCTCGTACTTTTTTAACATCACCTTGTTGACAAGCGACAGTATATTCTTCGTATACTGAAGTATCTGGTGCAGATAGATTTGATTCCTGTTCATTGCTGTATATTATTTGAATGGATGACAAAGATTTGTTTTCTTCTGAATGATTATCAGTTAGAGATACCACATCTCCAACAGTAGATGTAGGTAGCAATGAATCATCATCACCGTAAATGCTGTTGTTTAAAGATTTTTGATCATTTTTATCACCAAGTGAAGTTGTTTCAAGTTCTTCGCTCATTTGAATATAAAAATGTTCCTATTCAACTCTGGGATTCCTTTTTTTTTTCTTCTGGACTTCTAGAACTCTGATCTTTGTTCTTTCCCAAACGTGCTATTTTTAATTCATTAATCAATATCCTGTTATTTTCATAAGAGCATCGTGTTTCAAAACGTGCCATTAGAAAAAAGTGAAATAAAAAATTTTTATAGCCGAAATATGAATCTCACCAATTTTCAGATCTAGTCATGTGACCCAGCCCTTGGAATCATCAAAAGCCGTATGTGACGATACTGCTCCCATATTGGTACTAAGCTGTTTGTGAATATACTGTATAGTTTTCAAAGGGAAAACCCCCTCCAAAAAACTCCCTCCCCCATATATATGTTTAAGCCTTTCTGATGACTGATTATTATACAGCTTCTAAAGCAGAGGTTGAACTACTTGCTCAAAAAGACGAAGAATATATCACATCTATACAGTCATATTTTCAAAGCATCACTGAACTTTTACCACTGAGGTATAAGAAGACTTTGTATCAGAACAACAAGAAACTAATTAAAAATGCATCAGTTATTGTTTATTATATGAACAGTTTTTTCAAAAATAATCCCACTTTAGCAGAAACATACACATCAATTAAGCCGTCAAAAATACAAAATCTTTTACACATGATATATCATTTGTTTATGAATACAAATTTATATTCAAAAGCAAGGATGTTATACCCAAATTGGATCAAAAGATTGAAAAATTTGTTGAAAATAGTGTTTAATTTGTATGATATGAAAATATTTCAAAGATTATCTACCTCAGACTATAACAGGACATACACGACCATCAATGATCCATTCAATACGATAGGGAAACTTATGCTCATCAAACTCTGTTTTGTTGAAAGTTTTGATCATTTTATAAAACCAAGGGTTTTTTCAAAGCCACAATCTCAAATAGAAAACAAAGAAGTTGTGTACCTGAATCAAGAATGTTTGTTATGTTACAATGAAGATATCATTAATCCAGCCCTTGCAAATTGTGGCCATGTATTTTGTTATGAATGTTATGTCAAATGGACCAGTAAAAGTCTAAACTGTCCCTTGTGCAGAGTCTACACACACCCAAGAGAAATAATTTTACTACGAAATTAACATCTTTGTTCAATGAAAAGAAAAAAACTAACATAAAAATTGATTTAGCTTTTATATAATGAGATATTAGATATTTGCCCAACTTTTTAGCACGTTCTTTTCTTCAAGTTTTGTGGTTTTGGTTCTTATAGCATTCAATCTGTCTTGGTAATCGCTACTCATGTCGACTGCATCTTTATTTGTATTTTTTTGTTTAATTCTTAATTTGATCTTTTTAGTTTCATCACTTTGTACTGACTTCAAAGTAGGCAATCCTGGCAATCTATTGACATTGGCATGACTAATAACTTGTGTTTTAGCACGCTCATTAGTGTTAGGTATTACTTGAAGACTTTTCAAAGATGCATAACCAGGTGCATTTTCAAATAATGTTGATTCTTGTGTATTTATTGTGCTGTTCAATGGTAGCATTCCAGGTATGGTATTCAAGTTTGATCTACCATTTTTAGATGAAAGTAATCCTCTACCAGCCCCGCTGATTATGTTTTTGGTCTTAACTGGTTTGCTAAATAATGGAGATTGTGTGGTTTTCATAGAACTTAATGTGGGCAGTGTCTTTTTAGAATCTGAAGTTGATTTATAATTAGAATCAACATTGTAAAACTGGCTGTTATTTAAAAAGGCACTGTTATTCAAACCAGGTAAAGTTGGCAATGATGGGACTTTATTGCTAATGTTCAAAGATGACATTGGCGAGTTGACTTGCTTTTCAACAAAATTCTTTGATAAGGTAGATCTCTTAGAACTCGTGCTTTTTAAAGCAGGTAAGGTCTTTTTGTTGTCTTTTGAGCTGGCTGGAGGATCAGGCATATGGTTTAAAGCCTTGCTTCTTTTTAATAAAATTTTACGTAAATCCTGTTTATCTTTAATGTAATCAGCAAAATTCTGTAAAAGAAGACTTATTTTGTTTTCAACTTCTATTTTATTAGTCTCTTTGTCTAACATTTCTTCGTAGATATGGCATAGTTCATTGATACTAATTTCCTTTTTGATAAAGCAATCATTGGTGATTTCAAACAAATCCATTCTCTCTTTGTCATGGCCCCAGTAATGTCTAGCTCTCTCTCTGAATCTCAACTTTCTCATGGCTGCTTCACTCTTGTCCGCATATGTGGTTTTTTCATTAGTAGTTTGAGAACTATCAGTATATCTTATAATTTGAGATTCGTCTTCATTGAAGAATGCAAAATCAGGATGAACCTTACCATGTTTCTCAACATTATGGAACTCTAATTCTGCTTTGGTTTCAAATGCAATCAATGGACATTCATCACTAGAACATGAATAGTGAGATTGCTTCAAATGAGAGTTAAGCTTCAAAGAATTTTCAAACCAACATTGTCTATCTGGAATAGAAGGTATTTTTTTACAAATAAAGCAGTATGCATGGGTTGACTTATCCATATGTTTTTTCAGTTCATCATCTGAATAGAACCTCTCTTTGGTACAGAACATACACGCAGGATGTCCTTCAAATCCACTTTTAGGATCACCTTGTTTTCTATGCTTTTCGTAGTCCTTGTTTGATCTGAAAGTCTTGGTTTCTGAAGGAAGATGATGGTTACTCTGTCCACAAAGATGGCATGCTTTAATAAATTCTTTATGGGATTTCAAATGATCATTGAAGCCTTTGAATTTTTTGAAAGTAGCCTTGTCTAATGGACATTGATATAGCATAAGCTTTTCAACTTGTTCGTAAACAGCTTTATTTTTGAATAAAAAGTTTTTATTTCCAACTTTTCCTTTCAAACTACAAGTTTGGTGATTTTCTTCTACATCTGGGGAAAACTTGTAAAAGGCAAATTTAGGGTCCTCTTCCCTACACAATATACATGTGCTTTTACCTTCCATCACGAAATACTTGATGACACATTCATAACATGTGGTGTGTCCACAGTGCGTTGTACAAGCGATATCCATATCATTCTGACAGATAATACAAGTAGGATCAAGTGACATATTGTGAATAAATTGGTACTATATAGTTGGTACTTGTTTTTTTGGGGTTTTTTCAAATGCGCAATTAAGGAATGGTTATTTTAAATTAAAATTTCACTATATGCTTAGATGCGTTCTATGAAGGGGAAAAAAAGTAGAAAATTTTTACCTCATCATTCCAAAGGCATAAAAATTTTATAATGTATCCAACAACTAGGAAACGGGTATAACGATATCGGATTTTAATAAAACCAACAGCTTAAAGGCCCCTCTGCTAAAACTTGATGATTAACTTCAGCTCTATAGGAAACGTTCCTAAAATCATTTTCAACCCGAAGCTTCTTCAACCTACCTTGACTTATCAGAATTTCAATGAAATCAACTTTGAATTGCTGAAAAAAACATATAATGTTAAGTACATTGTGCTAGACAAGGATAATTGCATATCTTCTGATAACTCTTCAAGAATATATTCTTCATATCTGGAGAAGAACTGGAAAAATGGTTTGTTGAAACATTTTTCTATGGAAAATGTACTTATAGTTAGCAATAGCATGGGATCCAGTGATGACCCTGGGTATTTGCAAGTTGATGAGTTTCAAAAGAATTATCAAGAAGATACAAAGTCATCGACTGTGTTGCCCATATTGAAACATAACTACAAGAAACCAGGATGCAAGGAAAATATTACAGAGTATTTCCAAAAACTTCATGGTGATGATAGTGTGAAAAACGAGAATATAGCTGTCATTGGTGATAGGTTATTTACCGATGTTTTGATGGCTAACCAGATGGGCAGTGTAGGAGTATACCTGCAGCAAGGTGTTTTGTTGAAAACTTCTAGTCCTTGGATTATGTTGGAGCAGGGTATATACAGCTGGATGTTCAAAAAGTAATATTTGTCCGATTATAAATTTTTGGTTATATATAGGGTACGATTTTTCGTGTATTTGTTAAATCACTGTGTATTGCATAGGATAACCTTAAGATTTAGTAGTTGCTGCTGATTTCTACTTTCTTAGACACTTGTCTCTGCAACAGTTGCTCTGCCTTGGCATTGCGCCATTAAGTCAATATTCAAATCCGTTTGAAAACCATGACATTTTCACTATTCACTTCTTATTAAAAGCTCGTTTTCTGTTTGCCCATTTTTTTTGTTTTATTTCTCATTTATTTGCACATTAATGTTCATAAATCACTTTTTCTTCATGTAAGTTAAAGTCTGATTTCCAGGAAATTCTTTGTTACTGCTTCTTTTTGCCGTGTGCTTATTGATAGGGTGTGGAAACTTCACATAAGGTGCTTTATCTTGTTCTTGCTCTTCGTTATTCTTATCTTCCACACTCTCTTCGTAGCTTGGCAATTCATCTTCAATTTGTTCTACTTGTTTATGTTCGTTATTCTTGTCTTTTTTTTCCATGTTAGAAATAATCCTTGGGTATAGAACAGAGTTGTCTGTTTGTTTTAACAAAAAAAAAAAACCCCCCCAATCTAAGTTTATACCGTTTTCTTCCCTTAAAAAGACGAATCCATTAAAAAATTAAGTGTCAAAATTAATGATTTTGCATTATCATTAATATGCTTTTTTTTTTTTTCATTTATATGTTACATTCGTATTATTAATATATAATTTAGCGTGTTTTAATATATAATTAATACAATAATATACTCCGATCGTATATCATTCATTTTTTTGTTTTTTAGTTTTTAAAAAATTTCATTTTCTTACAATAAACCTAAAGAGTAAGCTAAACCACCAGAGAAGGCTAAGGACCAGGTCAAACTCATACCGTTATCCAAGTAGTCGCTAGCATCAGAAGCACTGAAGAATTCATAGGAAGTTTTTGGATCAATTAAAGCTTGGTTTAATCTCAATAAACCTCTCCAACCACCAGCTGTAGATGGCATGTAAGAAGATAGCATTTCATCCCATTCTTGAGTAACAAAGTCAACACTTCTCATTTGTCCGGAAACTGGAGTTATTGGAATCATTTGAATACCGTGAATGTAAGAAATATCATTACCAAAGTAGGTAGTGTAATCCAAGTAGTTTTGGAAACTGATACCAGCAACCTTATTGCTTATCATTTCAGATGGAATAACATCATTGTTGTCATCAAACAAGAAGTATGATTCCATGGCTCTGGATAGTATTTGAATCATAGTATCAGCTCTGTATCTCATGGAAGTATCACCAATAACTTCAGCCCACATCTTCATACCATAAGCAAAGTTGTAATCTTCGGATGTAGATTCTTCATTTAATCCATTGATATTGTAGTCTAAACCAGAAGCCCAAGAATGACCAGTGTACCAGTCAAAGTATCTAAATGTTGGGAAGTAAGTGTCATCCTTGGATGGATTGGCTACATCTCTGATCAATGCATTGACCCAAGACTTGTTGTCTTCAGCCCAAGTTCCACCGTTTAAAGCATCAACGTGTCCCAAGACAGCAGCAGCATGAATGATGTATCCGTAATGGAAGTGATGGTCGTTATAATGAGAGTTACCAAAGTTATCGTATGTATCGGTAATAGAATCCCAGTCATTGTTGGTAATAATACCACCAAACTTTTCATCATAGTTAAAGTAACCAGAATCACCAATCAAGCTGTTAAAGGCTGTTTTTAAGTTAGATAAAGCACTTGCAGTTAAATCAGCATCTTCAATAATATCAGAACATACCAATGTAATGTAAGCATACTTGTCAATAATCTTTCCTAAGTAATAAGAATTCAAGTTTTCAATAGTGCTCCAAATATCAACACCTAATTCACTTGTAGCAGCACTGGCTAATTTTTGAATGATATCGGCAGAATACTTCAAGCTATCAGAACCTAATTGAGAAGACCATGGTAACCATGAAATTTCAGTATTTAGAGTTTCAGTAAACTCGATAGAAGCACTTAAGAAGGCAGTGGCGTAACCTCTGGTAATAGCAGCAATGGTGATACCAGTGTTGGCACCAGAAGAGGCGGAAGAAACAGCCTCAATTTGATGTGGCAAAACATAGACCAATGGAGATCCAGAAACAGAGGAACCCTCGGTTGTGTAGTCATAATAGTAAGTAGAAGTAATACCATTAGATGAACCCTTAACGGAGAAACCAGTAACATACATACCGGCAGCCTTATCAAAGTATTGTTCATCATCAGAATTATCAGGAGCAACAGTGGCTTGAATAATTAAACCATCAACGGCAATATTACCAATCAAACTGTATCCATTTCCAGCACCATAAGTAGTACTTAAAGAGAAAGTATCATCGTTGTATGGGTTGGTAACATAAACAATCCAAGCAATATTATTGATATAAATTCTGTATTTGGAAACACCTGAAGCTAAGTTAGCAGAAGTTTCCACAGTTAAGGATTGGATGTTCATACCTGAATCTAATCTTGGAATCAATGAACCATGGTAAACAGCTGTTGTTAATCCCATACCTTCAACAATTGGTAAGTAGATGTAATTGGCAGAATCAGAATCTTCGGTTAAAGTAACAGAAACAGAAGCAACATCTAAATCAGCAACAGTCATGGAGTAATCATTGGCAGAGTTGAAAGATGTGGAGGAGAAAACTAAATCATATTGATCCAATGGGTTGGTAAAGATTCTTGGGTTTCCGTTGTCCATATATTGAGCAAAGGTATAATCAGACTTTGTTGTGTGTTGAACAGCAAATCCATATAAAGTAGAAACCGATTGCCACATTACGTAAGGGTAAACAAAGGCTGGATATTCTTGGTCACTCAACAATAAGTTAATGTAAAACTTGTTAGTGTAACCTTCAGACTTTTCAGTCCAATCAACATTGCTGTCAAAGTCCCAAGCGTTTTCCATAGTATTGAAGCTTGATGGAACTGCACCAGTTTCAATTGCTTGGAATAAATCAACATTAACATCAGTAGAGGCGATGGTGGCAATGGTGGTATAAGTTGACGAAACCACAGATGCGCTGGTAACAGTTACTGTTGAAGAAGAGACTTGTATACTTGTTGGAATTATTGTGGTAGAAGTAGAAACAGAAGAGACTAAAGATGAACTATTTTGGTAACCAAAGGTTTGAGTAGTTTCAGAAGCAGAATTTAAGGTCTTGGTAGTTTCGGAGACACTTTCTGAGGTATATTTGCTGGTACTTAATGCAGTGGCTTGAGTTAATGTTAAAGTCAATAAGTCTTGAGTGCTGTTGGAAGTAGATGAGGTAATAATTTTGTCACTAGTTAAAGTAGTTGTGTTTACAGAAACAGTCAAAGAACTAGATGAAATACCAATAGAAGTAGTAGGATTGGCAGTTCCAATTGTAGTATCAATGACGGTACCAGTTAAACCACTAATACCAGCACCAGAAGATGAGGTCAAAGTGAATAAAGTGGATGTGGTAGTAGTACCGGTTTCACTAAGGTATGTAGAAACATTAACTAATGGGATTGTGAAGGCATCATTTCCACTTAAAGTGATGAAAGAGCTTGAAGAAGCTTCGGATGAAGCAGCAGCGGACAAAGCAGATGACCCAGCAACAGATGACCCAGCAGCAGATGACTTAGCAACAGATGACCCAGCAGCAGATGAAACAGAAGAAGGTTGGATAACTGTTGTTGCTAAAGTTGATACAATAGCAGGAGAGCTAATTCTTGATGGACGGTTGGTTGAAGCAACTTTATAAGCTGGTTCGACAACAGTGTATTGGTTAGAGCCATCACTTTCAACGACTGTATTTGGAATTGCTAAATCAGAAGGGTTAATACTTGTAGTTACACCTCTTTTGACTTTATCAAGAGCTTCTAAAGGTGCAGCATGAAGCAAAGTAGATGCTGTTAATAAAACAGTAAAAAAAGTTTTGGTAAACATTTTTTTTTTTATTTTTAAAAAAAATAAGTACTTGTAGTGTATGTTTGCGTTTATCAATTAACTATTAAAAAAGGTTTAATAAAAAGTTAATCAAAGATTTTATTATGTTTTTTTCAGTTATAAACTTGAGATATAAAAAGTTTATTGATATTATTGTTTTTTTTTAACTAAAAAAAAAGTTTGAAAAATATTTATTATAGTGGGTAGATATAATTAATCAAAACTTTTAAATAGTATGGCGTGTGTTGAACAAAAATAACTATAAAAGAATGGTTTGGTCTTTACATTAAATCTTTTTAATTAATATCAATTAAAATATAACTGCCTCTATATTAAAAAATGATAATCGAACTAATCAAAATTACCTTTATTTAATTAATAAATCAAGTCTTTGTATTTATATAGAGAGAGCTGAATCGTTTAAAATCATCATTAAATTTTTATTTCAAATGCAGTTGAAAAAATATGTCATAGATGGCTATATTAATTGTGGTAAAGCTCAGTAGTTTAGCACATATTTTTTTTTTTTGATTTATTAATTAAATGAACACGCCACAGCCTTTGTTGAAATGAAAACATAGTCAGTTGCATATTATTTGTTTTTTTCGTGCAATGAAAATGACCTAAAAATATCGTACCTAAATTCATGAGACGGTGCTGAACTTTCAGCATTTTTTTTTTTTTCAAATAAACGCAGCATATCACTTCAGCGCAGAATGCATCTTTTTGTTTACTCTTTTTTTCTTTTTGATTTATTGTAAAAAATACACGTGACTTAGCCGGTAAAATATAGTATAAACCGCTACCAAAATTTGAAAGTTCAGCGACTATACCTCCGGGAAATTAACCTGAAGAAAAAAAAACCAAATAAGCGCCTTATATGTTTTATAATTTCAATTTAAGTTACAAGAACATATCTTTTATAATCTAGGCAAAAAGTTTAGATACATATCTAAAAATATGTTACAAAAATAAATTCCCCATTTAACTTTAAATAAACTTATGGACTTTATTCAAAAATTTATTAAAACTAATGAGTGTTACTCCTTTTTTTTTTTTTTCTCTCCTTTAAATATCACCTACGCATTTAAGAGCGAAATATAGACAACAAATACTCAAATTTGCGAGATAAACGTTGAGCTTTCGGCTTTAGGTATTTTCAAATCAGCATTTATTCCCAAAAAAAAACACAGACATACGCGCGCAATATAATAGATTTTGACTAGCCTCTGTTTTTTTTGTTTGTTTTTTTTTTCATTTTAAATACCAAGTTTTTGTTTACATTAATAAATTGCTACAAGATACGAAAAAAACAGGGAAAAAAGTATTGTTTAAATTTTTGGAGTTGAAAAAAAAAAACAAAAAGACAAGTGCTGGATATTTTTATCTATATTTATCTATAATATACACATGTAATGAACTTTTACAGGATATGTTCACAAAAGACTAGAAATTGGAATTAGTCTACAAAAAAAAAAACGGAAATTTAAAAACAGAATTTTAAAAAAAAAAAAAATTTTCTTTCTTTTTAGGATACATTTAGGTCTTTAAATACCTTTTATACATGGTATTCAATTCAAAAAAAAAACAAAAACAGTAGTAGCAAAAAAAACATATGTAATGATTTCTGTTTCATTTTTACTTGAAAATTTAAGAATAATAATGCATATATACAGATGACCACTACAGTTGTTGTGTAAAATCAAAGCATTAATAAAAAAAGAA
>ERZ794949.182-NODE-182-length-23732-cov-149.855556_pt1 | contig 23732 bp, 11 predicted proteins | sample MGYA00511363_ERZ794949 | MGnify/ENA primary metagenome ERZ794949 (study PRJEB30137, sample SAMN04331402) | food metagenome | isolation source: T1 must sample point D1 replicate B | place: Australia: South Australia ...
TCAAAATGTCAAGGGTTCGAGCCCCTTATGAGGTATAATTTATTTTTTTGCATTTTCTTTATTCGTTTTTTTTTTTGCTCACCCAAAAAAATGGAGTTTACATAATTTCCTCTCCCCCATGTCACACCAACTATTACCTAATTATTTTTCGTACATTTGGCTATCTTACCACTTTGCTAAAGCCTTCAACAAGAAAAAAAAAAAATAAAAGGAAATTAAATTATAAAGATAACTATATATGTATAACCAAAAAAGTTTTAATCATTAAAGAAAAAAAAATATAAACTAAAATGGTCGGTACTACAGATAGCAACGTTATGCTTACTACAAATAATGCAAGAGATGAGGTTGAAGATAAGGTCTTGAAGAACAGATTGGCTCAAAAGAAATTCAGAGAAAAGAAACAACAAAAGTATAAAGAATTGATGCAGAGAGTTGAATACTTAGAAAAGATGAACAAAGAGCTGAAGAACAATGAATCATTGTTGAAGAAGCAAATTGAAGAACTTAAACAGACTTCTGGTGACTCACTTTCTAATGATGATTTATATGCTAAGACAGGGTCCGACAGAGCTTATAGCCACAGCGAAGATGAATCGTCAATATCAGGAACAAGCTTCAAAGGCTCTGAAGATTTATCCCAAGCATATAATAAAGCTGGTCTTGAAAGAAAGTCAAGTCAAGATACTGCAAATAGTTTCTCATTCCCATGGGGTAATAGTTTGGAGACATATGGCAAACCAAGCAGCAAAAATGGCTCAATTGGTTCAATTAGTACACTGTTTAGCAATGAAATTTTATCAGACAAAAACTCACTAAAAGCAGACAACTCGGAATACGACTTTGGTGAAACAGCAGAAGAAAACAACTTCTGTGATAACTTAGGTGACGCTTGTCCATATACACCTAGCGGAGTTAATAAGCACATCGGCCAAAGCACTATGAAGACACCTTTACACATATCAGCTGATCTTCTCAATGACGATAAAATAAACAAGAAAGCTTCTACTGCTGGCAATGTGAACGAGGTATCTAACTTAAACAATATTGACTCTGTATTTGGAATTCCTAACTTTTCGTTTTCGCCATCTGGGTTTGAAGAAACTACTGGATTGGAAACTAAAGAACAAGATGGAAGTTTGAATTTTTTAACAAATCAAAATGAATTTTTGGCAAAACAACCAGACTTCAACAACAATATTGAGAATGCAGAGGCTGACTTCTTTAACTCTGTGCCATCTGTTGAGTTTGATGCTCCTAGCACTGATTCTCCTATGAATTTCAATTTCAACTACCTGCTAGACAACTCAATTGATAACAAAACTACACCAACTGCAAATTTGACTAAAGATTACAGCAACTTTTCCAAGTACGATTCTGGCTTCACCAAGAAAAGCAGCTTTTCTGATGCTAACAAATCATTAAACGATGATGAAGATGATAACCTAGTTGTACCTTCAGATGGTAAATTCTTTACATGTTCTGAAATCTGGGATAGAATTACTTCAAACCCAAAACTAAGTGATCTTGATTTGGATAATCTATGTATGGAATTGAAAACTAAAGCTAGATGTTCAGAAAGAGGTGTTTTAATCAAGGAAGAAGACCTAAATAAGGCTTTATTAGACCATGAAAGTTAGGGCCATATAACATATATAATAAAAAAACAATTTAAAAACTATAGGAAGAAAAAAAAACAAAAAAAACAAAAAGGAATAAATGTACAAGTTTTTAGCTTTATTTTTTTGTTTACTGTGTCATCACATAATCACACAGTTCTTGTCACCAGCTTCTTTATTAACTTTGATTTTACTTTTTCTATTACCCTTAATCATTTTTAGGTAGGTATTATTGTCTTTGTCCACCCTTTTGGTGCTTGATGCCGTAGGAGTTCTTTTCATGTTAGAAAAATCAAGATCATCTATTTCCAACCCATTTTGGGAAATTGTTTTAGATCTTTCAATAGGATTATAAGATGATAAGGTCAAGTGCTTTTTTAAACTGAAATTTTGAGTTAAAGTTGCTCCAGTATTTGTTTTCCGTAAGTTCAATGGGTTTGTGACATTGGTATTTGCTTGGTATAAATGTATACCATGCTCACTGTCATCACCTTTGTCATATATTTGTTGTGGTAATTCTTTTGATCCATTGTTCTCATCTGATGTTGTCAAAGAATGAGGGATCATTTCATTGGAATCAAAAGAAGCTAAGTCATCAATTTCTTCATCATCAGAGTGAAGCTCTTCATTGAAGACCATAATTTCTTCTTCTACTTCATCATCTCCAGAGTACGAAACTAATGTATTGTCACGCCCAGTATCCACTAGTGAGTAAAACATTATTTTTTTAGAGCTTCTGTAACTGATCCATATGTCATTTAAAGAACACATCTGCAAGTTTTTAATATCAAAGTTCTCATCATACAATAACCAATCGTCTTCAATATTAGCAACATTTGGTAAGTAGTTAGTTTGTCTAATGGCTGTGTGCATGGTGTATGAAGATCCGTCAAAATTTGGTTTTATGATTATTATGCTTTGTAAAACAAGTCTAAACTGCATATCCGTAGCTTCGTCCTTTATAGAAATTGAAGGAAAAATTGAAGCCATTTCTGTATCTCCATCATCTGAAGCAAATGAAGACAAATCTCCAATGGATATGTCATCAATGTCACAACTGCTATCATCACTTTGTCTGGTCTCAACAGGTTCTAGCTCAGTACCAAATGATTCATCAGTACTATAATTGTAACTATTTATTGAGTCTATACATTCTCTATTTACAGCTTCATTAGCTTTAACAGCTTTTTTGTGATCTTCTACAGCGTTCAATATTATTTTTTTCTTAGTATTACAATTGGGATTGTTCAATGCTGAAGGATGCTTAAAATCTATTTCTAAAACATCAGAATCTTCACTTTTCGAGTTAGTTGCGACTGAGGTTGAAGAATCTCTATCTGTTGATTTATCAACAATATCTGTATTATTTTTTTTCAAACCTAGCCATTCATCATTTTTAAATCCGTGTATAGGATCTGATATCAAGTAATGAACTTCGTTGTTGTAAACAACACAATTGTTTATGATATTAATCTTTGTATTCTTTTTATTTTCATTGTTTGCTGGAGCTGACTTGTCTTTGAACCTGTTGTATAAGTTTCGCTTGTCTTCTATGTAGGTCATAAGTTTTTTAATACAAATGTTATTCAGTGAATCCAAATGAAAGTAATCTTTCAAAAAATTTTCAAGTATTTTAAAATCTATGGTTTTTTGTTTGTTGATTTGTTGCAAAAAGTAGTGTTTGTTATTTTTAATATCAGACTCTGCATCCTTTTCCAAAATGGTTTCTGGAATTGACACTAAAAGCACCATATCATTGGTAGTGGTAAAATAGTGTGTTATGAATCTTCGAAGAAGTTCTTTTTTAAGAAGATTGTTATTAAGCTCTTCAAACTCACCATGCCTGATATTATACAAAAGCCAACTAAACAACCCATTGTAGTCATTACTGTTGTAGTAATCCTTGATAACTAAAGGCATACTGTGGTTTAACGATAGTGCTCTGGGTTTTTTGGTCGTTTTTCTTAACTTTTAAATTTTCAAATATATAATATAAATGTGAATAAAGACCCCTCCCGTTCCATATACGTTAAAATCTACGATTTTTTTTTAAATTTTTTTCCTCGTTCCGTGTATTACTTTTTTTGCTACCCAAAAATCCCTCATTGCTTAGATAAGAATACTAAATAATGACAGTATATAGAGCCTAAAGCATAGTACCAAAAAGGTCAAATATGTCAACACCGGATATCATGTTGTTGTCAGTCTTGCTTCTTATGTGTTCATCATCCAGGCCCAGCTCGTTGATGATGTTAGGTTCGTTATGTAAGCCTAATCCACCGTCAAAATCTGCCATTCCCTCTCTGTATTCTCCATTGAATGAATTGTTATGGGAGTGTATATTGTCCATAAAGCCCCCGACATCAGAAACGCCAGTATTGTTGCCTGAACTTTCTGACAAATCTTTGTAATTGAACAATATGTCGAACATATCATCTTTGGTTTTATTTTCATACACTGTTTCTGTTTCTTCCTCTTCCTCTTCTTCATATTTCACGTCTATGTTCTCTTTTTTGGCTAGTTTCTCATACAAAAACTTCAAAATTTTGCTGTAGTGAACACCTAAGTGAGATGAATCAGGAGCTGTCATCTTTAAGCATTTTGAGAAGTTTTTGATCATTTCTAATATTTCCTCAATTTTTACAAATCTCAGATTGATCAAAAGCTTCTTACTTTCCTGCATTTTGAATTTTTTGAATTGTTGAAAGTATATGTACATCTTCACCAAAAAGGCAATAGCTCTGATGATTTTCCCAATAAGTCTTATTGGTAGATAGCATATTACCTTACACTTTAGAAGTCTGACACAGCTGTCATGTATGTACTGACATGAAATATAACATTCTCTCAAGTACCCTATCAGTTGCATGTTACTATGATGCAGAATTATGTTTTTTTTTTGATAGAAAAATTCTAAGACTATTGCAAATCCATAAATTTTGCAATAGTGATAGTCTATGATAAACCACTCTCCTCTTCTCAGTTCAGCCTGTCTTGAAAAATACTCCAAGTCAATGGAGGAATTTATATCTATAACAAGTTTATCTTTCTCTGGGTCCATTTGAATCATCAAATCATAGAATTCTTCATACCATCCATTAATAAGTAACTGCAAAAACTTCAAAAAATTGATGCAATCATTCAAGTCCATTGTGTGTGCAGACACAGAGTTAAAAGAGTTGTTATTATAAAAGAATGGTTCTTCAACACTATTGATGGTTCTAGAATAGTACAAAGTTTCATATGACAGTTTAATTATCTCCAAAATTTTGATCTCGGCTCTTTGCCATCTCGTCAAATACAAGGTCCGTTTAATACCTGTCGTTTCATTACTTTGATAAGATTTGTTGATTTGATGGGCACGATTAGGAACAGGCTTATGCTTGTAAAACAGCAATTTTTCATCTTGCCAGAACTGAATAAGCATATCATCTGAAACTTGTGTATTCTTGATGTACATTTCCCATCTTTTAAATGTTTGGGAATTACCTTGCAGCACATATTTCCTAGCAATTTCCAGCTCATTTTTGTATTCCTTTTGGTATTGCGCACTGTTTCTGTGATATATCTTGAAAATGTTTAAGTTATTATTTAAATGAAAGTTCATCGTAACATTCAGTTCTGTTATCTGGAGGGCTAGTAAAATATTTCCTGTTTTTGTGCCTATGTTCATTGAACTTGCAAGTCTGACTGCAGTTCCTGCTAACATAAAAGATAAGTTTTCACTTCTTTTTAAACTTTCAAACTCTTTACTTTCGGTGTTCCCATCAGAAATCGTGGCATAGTCACACTCTTTTTGATGAATTGACCTAGGATTCCATTCTGTAAATAACAAAAATGCAAATATCGTTCCGAGTGTTCCAAAATTATCAACAGATGCCCATATGGTTTTTGATAACATTTGTTGACAATTATCCCATAAAAGACTATGTGTATTACTATAATCACCATACTTTCCGTTTTGGTACCTTGTAGATATAGTAAGTATAGTTAGGAGTAGCAACGGAAACTTATAAAGCTGCTCTATATTACTCAAATGTGCTGGAATAAAAGGGTACGAGGGGTGCTGAGTAATAAAAAATAGTCTCACTAAATCAACGATTTCCTTCATTGATAGCACATCTTTCAAAAATGGTAATGATTTTAGAATATGAATTGAATAGATAAATTCTTCAGTCTCTGCTGAGTATTGTTTGCTCTCGGTTAATGGCTGGTTATCCGCAATTGACATATCCAGCTCCCAGTATCCAAAGGGTTCCAATTTCCTATTTGTGATTTTTGATTGATCTATTACTTTTGTATTCGTATTTAGATTTTCAGTGTTTACTGCAGCATTAGTCAAGAACTCCAAAGCTCCATGTGTAGTGATGATAGGCGTACTTGTATCAGATTTTTGATTTCGACTGCTGGGTTTTTCTTTATTTTTTATTTTTTTTGCAGAATTCACCTCAGAAGAGGTATCATTATCCTTAGAACTTATCAATTTACTGACTTTACCTTTAAAGTCAGTTTTTTTTACTCTTTTCGTGTACTTTCTTCGTTCTGGTTTAATGCATTCTCTATCTTGACGAACACATCTTGTACATCTTGTCTCGCCGTAATTAGTATAACATTTAGCTTTTCTCTGTCTACAATGCATACAAGCTATACATGTTCTTTTATTAATGATATCAATAGAACTGTCTTCCGGCTTCATATCCCTTATACTTGACATTGGTTGTATGCCAATTTAAGTGATGATTTCGATGGTCTTTTTTTTTTTTTCTTACAATTTGAAAATGGATTTAAAAAAGAAAAACATTAAAAAAAAAAAATAAGGCAAAATGAAGTATTCGCCTAGTCATCTATAGCTATACACGGCTTTTTTTATTTTATTTTTTTAAATTTTTAATTAAATGATTCATACAATGATAGTTAAGCCAAGTTCCAATGTAATTATTCCTTTTTTTTAAAGAAGGAAGTAATCCCTGGGGGTTTCTTTTTCTTTTTGGGCTGATTTCTAAGAGATTCAAAAGGATCGGATTCACCGTTCAATTTCTTGGAAAGATTAACGGCATAATGATAATCCATATGCTCATTGTAACTTTCTTTATCCTGAAGTTGTAGGTCACATTCGGAACACTTATTCTCAGAACTTTCTTTATACTCGACCTTTTTTTTATTTGAAAACTTAAGTTCTGGTTGATTTTTCGTGATCTTTGCTACTGGCTCCAATTTCAACATTTTAACACTATCATCGTTATTGGTTCTTTTCTTTGGTGCTTTAAACATATCTATTATTGTAGATCCCTTTCCTATAATCTCAAAGTTTGATAAAGTAAGCATTAGTCCACTCAAAGGATACACAACATCTTTGTATACAGAATCCAGCTCTTTTATCAATACGACGGCTGAGTCATATATCAATGTATAAAATTGATCTTTAGTCATTTCAGTACTGTTTATAAAGAATGGTCCACTTTTGGAGTGAACAGATGACCTATTCTCACTTCTCAAAGCAACTGAAATGGTCTTGGGAGCCAAAATTTTGTTATACTCATCTTGCAACTCCGTTATTCTCATCTCTAACTCCGCAGAAAATACCTTCAGCCATGATTCACAGTCTTCCAAATTCTTGCACGCATCACCACGCATGTTTTTGTTTGCCATCATAGACTTCACCAGTGGCCTTGGATTGACAGGTTCCTTCCACTGCCCTCTGACTAATTTAAAAATCTTTTCGCTCAAAGCATCACAGTCTTTGATGTTAAAAGTAAATTTTTGAAATATAGACAAATCAGTGTATCTCTCTTGCATCTTTGCACTAAGACTGGGTATATCGGCCCACGTATCCCTAATGTATTGATTACTTTGCTTATCAAATTTTGGACACTCTAGAATGTCCATAACCTCTTTACCTTTGTTACCACCAAGTGTCCAAAAATCAGTAACCTCAAAATTACCGTTATCTAAAAAAGCATCAATGCATTTATTAAATATTACAGTCTGTGTGTCTGGTTTTTTAAAATCGGATGCTATTTTACTCAAACTCTTGTTATTGGAAACACCGCATGATGTAAAATATGAAGTTTGCTCAAAAACAATTGCTCTTATTTTATCAGTTACTAAAGAACCTAAAACAATAATAAAGTCATCCCAGTCCAATACTTGTGGAAACTCATCAGATCCGTTTTCTTTTATGATGTTTCCAATTGGTTTAAAATAGTTGTTGATTTCTTTATTTATCTCAGGAAGAGAGTCTGATGGACTGTATTTCTGTTGATTAAATAGATCTTTAATCGTTTTTAACATCGCCTTTTGATTGCTGTCAAAATCTATGAACGCGCTTTCACCTACAATCAAGTTAAATACCAATCTTCCTAAATCTAAAAAGGCTTCATCAACACTCGCTTTCTGCACCAAATCACAATGTGACTGTAAAATGCTCAAAACTTTCCTACCTTCTCTTCTGTAGGGATCTAAAGACACCTTGTGATCAAATGGACTAGGAAACTTGCCCAATGGTGTTGATTTCCAAAAGTTCTCACCTTTTTTAAATGTCGCTGTATGCACAGGTTTCAAATCTTTACATTTGGCTCTTGCACTCTCAATAGTATCCATTCTACTTATACCGTATTTTCTAGCTGCATATGAAACAGCAATAATTGAAGACCATTGAACTGATACCACAGGGTCATCTTTTCCTAAGCCATACCGGACTTGATCAACTTGTGAGTAGAAAGCATTCATGTCTATGTGAGCAATGCATGAAAGTTTTGAATTCCATGCCTTTGAACGGTCATTAAGATTTGTGAAATCCTCCCAAGTGAATTTTGTCATTGGGGGTATTTTGAAGACGTGGTTTTATATATAATGAAGTGATATTCGATCCCCTAAATAAGGACAGATGATATCAGCAAAATGAAAAAAGACTGAAATTTTGCAATTAGGTCACGTGTGCAATGCAAAAACCAGATTTCAATGAAATTATAGAAACAAAATATTGCAGTGCCATAATATACAAGGCAATTGACAAGACATTGGCGGATGATGAATCCAAGGTTGATAGCAAGAGTTTAAATACAACGCAATAGAAAGATAGAAAATACACTACTTTCTTTAAAGACAAAAAAATAAAGAAAAAATGTTAGTGGGTTGATTGAAACAACTAAATGTTTCAAACTTCTTTAATTATTCATTCACAAGTTGAAGTTCTTAATGAATGTTTTACAAAGAAAAATCACTAAACCAGATAACCAAAAATAAACTAATTGAGTCAACAAAGAAACAAAAAGCATAATAAATTATAAAGAGTTATTCTTGGTCACATTAAAATTGAAGCACAGCACGGGTGGTGGTTTCTTAATTAATAAAAAAAAAAGAAGCACCGCTGAGTCTCAGAGTGTAGTGACCTAATTATTCTATTGGCAACTCTCTTTATAATTTACCACAATTGATACAAGTATACATATCAGTTTAAAACTTTAACTAAAACTGACACATTATTGTACAACTTTTATTTTTGAGTATCTGAAATTTTATGATTTAACCATAAACATATTCCTTTAATTTCCGCATTGTATCCAAACTATTATCTACAACTTGAATTCTTTTCATTCCTGAAAAAAAAACATATTTCTAAAACAATATTAACTTTTTTTTTTTTTGTAATTCTTAATTATTTTCTTATATTTAAATATCATTTAAAAATGAAGACGTTTATTAAAAAACTTGACCATCAGAAACGATTCTTAAAAAATTAAATAAAACTCCACGACTATTCAACATTTGTTTGTTGCTCTATACTTGTTAATATTAACATTTTGGGGGTATTATTGTTGGCAATTTGAAAAAAAAAATTCTTTTAGCTTCTCCATTCTTTTCTAACTTTTCAAACATAAAATTTATTTTTCTGGAATTTCAATTTCACCAGCATTGATAGCTTCAATGATATCGTGAGGGTTCTTTTGGTTAACTCTACAACCAACAGATTGAGCAGTACCTAAAATTTCCTTGGTGACAGAAGCTAAGTTCTTACCGAAAGACTTTTCTTGCATTTGTCTGGCAATTTCGATGATTTCTTCTAAAGCGATGTTACCAGAGTGCTTGACGTTCTTGACTTTCTTTCTGTCTCTTGGAGCTTCCTTCAAAGCAGTGATGACCAAAGAAGAAGCAGATGGAACAACAGAAGCAACAGCTTGTCTGTTTTGGATTCTTAATTGGACAGTAACCTTGATACCCTTGAAGTTCTTGGTAGCCTTGGCAATATCTTCACCAACTTTCTTTGGGGCTAAACCTAAAGGACCAATCTTTGGGGCTAAAGCGGCGGAGGCACCGACTTCACCACCAACGGCTCTTAAGTAGATGAATTTAACTTCAGATGGATCGAATTTTGGAGGCATTTTAATGTATTTCTGATCTGGTTTGGTTATGGGTTTTTAATGTTTTCCTTACTTCATTGTGATTTAATAATAATATAATAGCCGTCCAACTTTTCACAAGGCATAAGAAGTTTTCATACACATTTTTTTCTTTTCCTGAACGAAAGTTTGACATACATGAACAGCTTGAATTGCTGCAACCAAAAAATATTTCCTAAATAGGAAGTTATAAAATTTTCATAAGTAAATCAACTACGAGTTGAATAAAAAAAAAAAAATATATAGTTCTTTTTTGGCGTGAAAAAAACTTGTTGAAAAAAGAAAAATTATAATTTTTTTAAGTCCCAATTTGCTAGTGGTGCAAAAAAAGGAAAATAGAAAATACTATATTCGTTGAGCAATAATATTTTATTTAAAAAAAAAAAAAAAAAAATTCAATTTCTTATTTTGGTAAATTTTATTTCAAAAAAAAAATGTAACATAAAAAAAAAAATTATAAGGTTTAATTAAATTAAATTAGAGTTGGAAAATACTCATGTGTTTTGGACTTATGGCTATTCTCCACTTTAAAAAAGTCTATGCCTCGTTTTTCTGAATTTAAAGATAATTTATGACCGCTATAGATATCCAAAAATGAATCAATAGTTGTAAAGATTCTGTTCCAAAACATCATTTTTTCTTGGTTATCAAAAGTAAATGCCTCTAAACGCTTTTTGTTTAACTTTAACTTTTCCAAACAGTCGTTGATGTATTCTTTAGAATTATTTTTTTCTAAAAGTTTGCTCAAAACCAAATTTGTGTTTCTTTTGGGTAGTTCAGGACTACCTATAGAGCTAAACGTCTTAAAACGCACATCGTAGATATATGTGGAGTTGACGCTTTCTAAGTGCTTAACAACATTGCTTTTATTTTCAAATGTATCTAATAAATGTATGTATCTGTTACATTGCAAAAAACACATCAGACTTATAGTTTCAGATTCAATAATCAAGTTTGAAATGTTACTCAAAATGCCTTCTGTGCTTTTTATGTAATTTAAATTTCTTTCTTTGATTTTGGTTCTTTTTTCAATGTCTTTGTACTTCTTCTTCAAGTTCTTGCTCTGGTTTTGTTTTTCATATCTCTTTTTACACAGTTCGTTGTATTGTCTGAACTGGGACAATAAATTGATCTTTTCATCAATTATACAAAAAGTATTCCAGTAAATGGCAAAGTATTCCCATTCACTGTAAAGATTTTCACCAAATCCTCGTAATAAAAATTCAATCATTGCATCCATTTTTTTATAATATACCCATAGTGATATAGCAGGATAGTCGTCAAGGTTATTTTCAATGTCAGAGTTTTGCGGTTGTTCAAACATGGATATGTTTGCTTGAGCTGAGTCCCATATTAGCAGTTGCTTACTTAATGATTTTCTATAAAGACAAGGGTTTCTCATCATATTTAAGAAAGAGTCAAAGTATACTTGCTTTAAAGATTGCAATTCATTTTGTAATTCTTCAGGAGCCCCTTCACCTCCATTCAAAAGAACTTTTTGAGTATCTTCATCTATAAGTATAAGAGATTTAACATCATTGGTAATATATTGCATCATACCAACTTGGTTTAAAGCTAGGTCTTCAGATGCACTAATGAGTCTTTGAAACAAAAATATTCTATTTAAAACGTTCATTCTTAATACACTACTATCTGCTTTAATCTGATCTCCCTCTGAATCATCATATCCAATAGAGAATGAGTTTGTGAATAGATAATATAAATCTTCAGTGAGTTTAATTGTATCGGTAGATTTATTTTTGTTTAAAACATCAATGGTTTTTTCAAAATTATTTATAATATTACCCAAAACTTCATATCCGTTAGTTTCTAAACGATGAATTTGCTTCTTTGGATAACTATTGGTAAATACCCTTTGAGAATGGACGTTTTTCAGCACATTGTATTTGTTCACGTCTGTAGTTTTAGATTCACAAAATTGATCAAAAGCAGATCTTAAATCATCAAAGTTCAAGATTTTGTCCTTGTCAATATACTCAGTATTTATGTTTGTAATCAGGAACTCCCCTAAAGCATATACAAGACGACATAGAGACCCCAACTTTTCGTTTTTGACATTTTCCATACAGCTTTTCAAACCTGAAAATTTATAATCAACATATTCATGTTCAGTAAAAAAATTTAACCCTAGTGAGTCAAGTCTGATATCTTCTTCCTCTAAGACAACAAAATTTATAGCTTCATTGGATCCTATGGCCTTGACAATAAATATTAATGTGATCACAAAGTGTCTTAACAAATCATCTATTAAAAAATCACCAGAGTCAAAAGTAGTAATGAATGCAATGTTCTTGTTATAGAAATCAAGAACCTCAGAAACATATCCTATGGAAATGAAATTAGTCGCTAAAGAACCATTGTCATGGATCCATTGCATAAAACTTCTGAAAATGTAATCAAGTATTTCATAAATACATTCTTCCTTATTTTCAACTCCAAATCGATCCATTATATCATTGATATTTGTTTTCGTATCAAATATTTCATCCTTTGATACTTTTATCGTACTTGGGTCTAAACTCTCGTTACCAACTTCCAAAGCAGAGGTTGAGGTAAATAAATCAAACAAAGAGCTTTTAAAAATTTTTGTGGGCTCTTCATGCTTTAAACTCTCATGCAAGCTTCTGATATTAGCTGTAATGTCTGTAAATTCTGGCTTAAGCCTAGAACTGCTCATTTGAGCTTGTAAACTAACCATTTATAGTGTTCTGGTGTCGTTTTATATTTCTTGTTTCTACATCTATATTCGTATACTGAAATTTTTGATGATTCATCGGAATTAAAAAAAAAAAAAAAAATTAAAGGCGCTACCCAGTGTATGATCGGATTTTTACAGAAAAAAAAAAAATACATTTTTAACATAACGATGATCCATAGCCACATCTTTTGAAAAAAATAACTAAGAAACGACACATTCTTTCTTAACATCTTACCATCACAACTTTCTCGTTGTTAAGGACTTAATTTGCTATTTTAAACTATAACTTTAAAATTATTATCCGCCGTTTTCGGGTTTGCACGTACCTTTTTCCTCGTATAACAATGTCCATCAATTTTCATTCAGACATTTTTTTTTTTTTTTTTGATATACTGAATTTTTCATAATTTAATAGTATACTATGTTTTCAATTAAATGTCCAACTAATCCCATATAAAAACAAACATAATTAAGCCTATCTGAGGTTTTATAACTCAAGATAATTTAGACTTTTAAATAAAATAGAAGTCAAAAGCACATTATATACCAAAAAAAAATAATTCTAATCATGAAATTAGTCACTGGAAGTACGCATCACTTCAATTTTAAACTTATACCAAGGTTTTCACATGTAAGATATATCACAACTGTCAATACTCCTCTTATGGATGCTGAAAATCAATCTCCTCTGCAAAAGTATAACCAAATGGTTCAAATGGGAAAGCTAATCGATGATCCATACCAGAAAAAAATTATCACATCTCTGGAATCATTGCATTCAAAACTTGTTGATTATCAACCACCACAGCTTATAGACCCACTTGTTTCCAGCAGTTCTTTTTCCACAGGCTTTTTATCAAAGCTTTTGCAGCCTTTCAATACCATACACAATGATTCCGTCACTGATTTCGAATATACCGATAGAGTTCCAAAAGGGCTGTATTTATGGGGTGATGTTGGATGTGGAAAATCCTTTTTACTTGATCTATTTTACGACTGTGTTCCTTCCCATTTGACCAAAAGAAGATTACATTTCCATCAGTTCATGCAATATGTGCATAAAAGATCTCATGAAATCATGGTTGAGCAAAAGCAGTTGAATAAAACTGCTCATGATCCCGTACCGCTAATAGCTCACGAACTAGCAAAAGAGTCCAGGGTTTTGTGCTTTGATGAGTTTCAAGTGACGGATGTAGCTGATGCCATGATATTAAGAAGATTGATGTCTCAATTGTTAAGTGACAAGTTTGGTGTGATTATGTTTGCCACAAGTAACAGAAAACCTCATGATCTGTACATCAACGGTGTCCAAAGAGACTCTTTTATTCCTTGCATAGACCTTTTATGCCAAAAAACTGAAGTTGTATTATTAGATTCTCCAACTGATTATAGAAAGATTGCAAAGCCAGTCTCATCAGTATACTATTATCCACCATCTGGTGTCAATTATAACTCCAAAGTATGTCAACAAAAAAGAGATGATCACGTTAAAAAATGGTTTAATTACTTTGCACAATCTGAATCTCCTAAAATAGAAACTCAAACGAATTTAACAGTTTGGGGAAGACATTTGAACATTCCAAAGTGTACAGCACCACATGTTGCTGAATTCACTTTCAAAGATCTGTGTGGTGGTAATTTGGCCGCAGGTGACTATCTGCAACTGGCTAAAGAGTTTGAAGCTTTTATTGTTACCGATATACCATATTTGACTGTGTTCAAAAGAGATGAAGTAAGAAGATTTATCACTTTTCTAGATGCTTGCTATGAAAACAAATGTAAACTGGCATCAACTTCTGCCGCTAGATTCACTGACTTGTTTGTTGAGCCAGAAAACTTGATCAGTGACTACCAAATGGATTATGCCAAAAGTAAAGATGATTTGCCAGAAACAGAATCTAGTGAAACTCCTTTGGATGAGGAAGATGTAGTGATCAATGAAGAGATTGATACTTTGATTAGAGAACATGGGTTTAGTAAGGATATTGCAGAAAAGTCCAAGATCTTTGCCTTAGATGAAGAAAGATTTGCATTTGCAAGAGCTTTATCTAGATTGACTCAAATGAACACTAGTGAATGGGTTGAAGCTATAGTTAAAAAGTAAGTACATGCTCTTTTCTTATGCAACATTTTATTTTATTTTTTTTTTAAATTACCGTTTATCCTATATACATAAGCCAAAATAGCTGAATATCTAGTTTTCTTCTTTGGCTTTCAATAAATTCCCTTCATTATCTTCAGTTTTAATAGTCCTTTCTTTAACAAATTCAATTTGATTGCTAGTTACCTTATTGGTTTGATTAATCGTAAGTTGCTTTTGATATCCTAATTGTTGGAATGTGGTAGTGATATCTTTTCTCCATCTAATTAAGTCTTTAAGTTTTCCACTTTTGATTTCAAATTCTTCCCAACTCTTCCACAAATTTTCCATATCATTGTTAAAACTAGGAGGTAGTAATTGAGCAAAATATATGTATAATTCCCTTATTCTTTCCGTATTGTTTGAAAACACGCTTTCAAATGCAATTAATGTTGTAGGTAGTTTACTTGATATAATCTCAAGTCCATTGTAAGTTTTCAGTATTTCACACAAATCATCAAACCTTATTTTTGAAACAAGACCAGTAGATAATGAATTTACATTGATGTTGGATATCATTTCAACCCATTTGTCCAATAAGTAAGGACTTTTCAACAGTGGAATGTGATGCATGATGGTTTTGTTTAAAAGATAAATTTTTTCAGATGATTCCATTTTGTTTTCAGTTAATAAATCAACATATTTCTTTATCCAAAATTCTTTTTTACTCAACTCTACTTTGTTTATAATGCTTTTTAAAATTTGTGCTGTAAACGCAGCTTTTTCAAATAGTTTCAATTTTAATGACTGAACAGTAAAAGTTTCAAACATAACTTGTAGCTCTTTATCCATTTGTATGAAAAAATCTGTGAAAGCTTGTAGCCATAATTCAAAAAACGCATCTGTATCATTTAGCTGATTTAAAGCATAATTGGTAACATATTCAACAGTGCTAGTAGTTATCAAATCGTAGCTGGCCATTTTTTTATAAACTGTAATTTTTCTGTGTTCTTCACATTCATTCAATAAGTAATTCCAAATTTTTTTGCTTGACTTGAGTGTCTTTGTTATGTTGTCATTGCTGTGTACAATATCCGAATAATTGATTAATTTTTCAATCAACTTATCAAAATGAGTTCGATTATCATTAATTTGCTCCTTAGATAACCAATTGATTAATATTAACTCAACGTCTTGATAGTAAAAGTAGTTCATAGACAATGAACATTTAATAATATTTCTATAACTATCTATGTCTTCAACAAAAAATTCAGCATATGCTGACCATATGTTCCCAAGCTCTCCAGGTAAAACATTTTTCAAAGAATAGGTTTTATTTGAGTTAAGTTCCACAGTTGTTAAAAAATATTCCAAACTTTGCTGGTTGAAATTACTTGTATTTAAAAAGTGCCTCCAATATTGAAAGTTTGTAATGTTTTCTTTTAACAAACACATCACTCTTTTGGATTCAAAGTCATTGATAACAACTTCTAGTATGTTTACTGAATCAGCCTTATTTGAGTCTTCTATACAAACACATTTTAGAAGTTGAACCAAGATATCATAATGTGCTTCAAAGTGATCAATTTTGTTAGAGCTTTGTATGGTTTCTTTAAGATCTTTTATCAATGTATCAATTTGTATATTTTCTTTACTTAACAAAGAATATAACCATTTTAATGCATATACATCAGAACTATTTGTTTTTTTGAAAGCAGTGGAGAACAGCTGATTAATTTTGTTTACAACCGGCTTGCCAGTGTTTTTAAAATCTTGGTCAGTTAAGAGCTTTAAGATTGCGTAATAAACAAACTGCACGGGATCTTTTTCTAATTTATCAAAAAATAGGTATAGGGAATCAAAGTCATTTAGACTTTTTAAATTTTCAACAGCTGCAGCTTTTTTAACCAAAGACATGTCAATGCTTTTTTCAGAAACATGAAGCATAGTCAAATATTTAAAAAGCTGTTTAGATTTGAACTTTTGTGAAGGAGTAAATGGCAAACTACCAACTTTGCAAATATAGGGCAGGTACTCTGTGAAATTATAAAGCGAGCCATAGTTTTTATCAGAGGATGAAATCTTCTGTAGATCAACAGCTTCAAATATGTCGGCAGTTCTTTTGTGTTCAAACAACTTTGTAATAACATCAAATGTTAAATATTTCAAAGTTATTTGATTTGAAGTTGTGAAAAATTTCAATAGTGATATGATAGAAGCATTTGAAAGATTTTGTATTATGCTTTCAACAAAAGAGGATGAAAGCACTTCCAAAGCATTTTCATTTGAAATGTCATAGTATTTGATCAGATATTTCCATAAATTTGTAGCAACGTTGATCTCATTGTTATAAACAATTATTAATCTCAGGTATAAACAGATATATTGCTCTGGTGTTGTGGCCGTTTTAGTTTCTAAATAATTAATATAATCCAAGTAATCATTATTGTTTTTCAAAAGTCTTAATTCAAAATTCAGAATATTTGGATCATCAAGATTGGTGAACTTATTTATATTATCAAGTGTCAATAAATCCATTTTAATAAGTGAACAAAAATTTTGAGCTGCTTTATTTTTTATATTTGTATCTATCCAATGTTTTTATATTTTTATTGGCGTTTTCTATCAATTGACTGTAAAAACTTTTATTTAAACTTTATTTGGGTATTTATTAATGATAATAAAGTATTCATCACACTCTTCTTTTGTTTTGTTTTTTTTTCATAAAGATTACATTTATTCTTATATTTAATATCAAAAGTTATCTTTTAAAAAAAGTTAATAGATGTTTTCCTTAAAAGAAAAAAAAAATAATAATGTCTTCACGTGCCAAAAAAAAATTAGTTATATACAAAGTTAACTTATTTTCAATATTTTCTAACTAGCCAGTTATCAACTTTATATATAATTTCGTACTTATTCTTTAATAAAATCTTTTACAAATCTTTCTATAATCTCATCATGGTTTGCTATATTGGTCTTTTCACAAGCCTCTAATATTTTATACACACACAATGTTTCAGCTAATGACTTTGTACAGATCCATATTTTCCCATTCACACCAATAGCAACTTCAAATCCTAAATTATTTTTCACAAGTTTTGAAAGTAGCAAAAATTCTTTGTCATTAAACAACAGTTCTCTGCAGTAAGCTAATGAGCAATTCAAAACTGCACTATGTCTTCCTTTTTCTGCTTCCAAAATACCAAATCCGTCTTTGTTACCTGTTTCCGAGTCCATACATTCTAGCTCAGCAGGTAGATTCTTTCTTAAAACTTTCACCCTGCAATACACAAGATCACCATTTTCATATTTTGGCCTGTTTTTTTTTGTTGCTTGTGGAAAGTTTGCGTATGGCAAATGTACACTGCTAGAACAGTTTGCAACACTACAAACAAAATGGGTTGAATAACTATTGGTAACGGTGGCAATAACGTAATCTCCTTGTTGTGGTATGTATCTTTTGGAATTGTATTCTATATTGCAAATGTTGTTTGATCCAATGCTTTTGTATTGCTCAATTCCAGCATTGGTAGCTAGTAACTTGTTGTTATTGTATAAAATGTTTTCATAACTCAAATATATACCTTGACCTAGAACGTGAATTATACTTTCGTTTTTTTCACATTCTAAAAGATCACCAGGTAAAACCAGGGTTTGATTGTCTTTATTACTCATAGACATTCTAATTGGATGTTGTTCTGAGGGGTTTTTTTGTGGTTTTATTAACTCTTCTCAGGATTAATTTAAAGGCTGTAGGCTGAAGAAATGAGAAAAAAAAAAAAAAAAGAAATTTTTCTGTTTTATAAAAAAAAAACCTGACCAAAACGTGATCATGGGTGTAAAAAAGCATTGTATCGGACATAGTACCAATTATCAGCCACACGAAGAGAGATTTGAATTGAGCGGTTTAAAGAGTTGTTCAGAAAATTTATAATAATGCTCATTTTAAATTTTGTTCGAATAACGACTAAAAAATCTGATTTTATGAGTTAATTGATGTGAATTAATAAACTATATAAGTATCACCAACAAATTTATAATTGCCAACCCTTACAGATAAGAGAAAACCAAAAAAAAACAAAAACCAAGAACATTGATAATCATGGTATCTTATGTGAATTTTGTCGTTCAAAGTTTATTTTTGGTGAGCTTCATTCAAAAGATCCAGGGTGTTGAGCAGCTGAAATTTTTGAAATGGCATAGATACAACGAAGGAGAATTGACTACATTGGCATGTAACTGGGCCATTTCTGAATACATGATGTTTTGTGATGCAGGTGATAGTGATTGTATGTGCTTTAATCAACCATCCATGTTCACCTACCTAAACTGTATAGCAGAAACTGCAGACACTGACAGAGTTAAAACACAAGGATTTAACTACTTTAAAAAACGTTACTGTCCTCAATTAGAACAAAAAGATTTAGATGCATCAATAAACAATGGTTCAAAATACTTAGACAACGTAATTGTTAATGATATGAGCACTATTCAGTATAGACCAGTTTTAACAAACTCAACAATTGTTGCTAACGCCATAGATACATTCAGAATAAGATACAAAGTATTTGATGACGGTATGTTTTTTGGAATGGGTCTATGCGGTTATTTTGCCTTCATTATTCTATGTGCAGTCATTCACAACATACTCGAAATTACAAGAGTTAACAACGCAATGAGAAATACTTCCATATACAAAAAAATCATGGGATCTTCATTTGTTGAAAAGATGTCTAACAACAATTACAACATCACTAAAGAAAACATCATTATTGTTTTGTGGTGCATATTCAATGTTCTATCGTTGTGCTTTGATTACCATCAAGACGGATCAATAAATGTTTACTGGGATTCATCTTATAAGCAAATAGTAAGATACATTTCTGATCGTGCTGGGTACATAGCATTATTTTTAACTAACTTAACCTGGTTTATGAGCCAAAGAAACAATTTGCTTTCTGTTTTCACCGGTTGGCCACAAGCCAAATTTTTATTGTATCACAAGTGGATTGGAAGAGCTTGCGCAATGCATGTTATTGTTCATTCCATCTTTTTATTGTGGCAATCAACAGTTATGGGTTATCAAGCAGCAAGAGTTGTAACATATTGGTACCAATGGGGTTGTGTGGCCACTATATGTGTTTCAATACAAGTCGTTTGGGCTTGTTGGTTTATCAAAAACTTGGCATATGAAACCTTCCTAGTTGCTCACATAATTTTAGCTGTATTTTTCTTGGTAGGCTCTTGGTATCATTTAGCTTTGCATGAAAAAATGGCTCACTGGTTGATATATCCTATATGTGCATGGGGTCTTGAAAGATTATGGAGAGCTTGGAGAATATGGTTTTGTGGTGGGGTACACAAGAAGGCTATAATTAAACTTAACCCTTTAAGTGATGTTTTGTCTGTGAAAGTGGAATCGTCATTTTCTGATAAATTCAAATTACCTGGCCAATTTGCATACCTGTATCTGATCAATTTGAATTTGGATTGGGTTTTGATGTTCCAGTCTCACCCATTTACCTTTGTATACCAAGATGATGGCTCTGTAATGTTTTATTGCAAGGTCAAAAAGGGAATCACCAAAAAACTGAGAAATTACTTGCTATGCCAACCAAACTACACATCTAGCATAACTGTTATGGTTGAAGGACCATATGGTGGTATAGCCGAAAGAATCGTTTCTTCCAAGCAAACTGATCATTTGATTATGGCATCAACTGGTACTGGTATCAGCGGTGCTATAGGTCATTTGAAAACTGCAATTAAAAACAAAGTTCCAAAAATATCATTGGTATGGATTGTTCCTTATTGGTCTGATATTGAGTTTATAAAAAAAGAATTTAAGTTTTTGCAACAAGAAAAAACAAACAACATTGATTTAAGATTAGATTTTTACGTAACTCGTGAAGACAGCAATGAAACAATTGAAAAGAAAACAGTATTTGCAATAGACTATATCAATATACATACTGGAAAACCTGATATCAGCGCATTTTTTGATGACAACCTTGCGTCATCCCCATTAAACAACTATAAAACTAACGTTTTGTTATGTACTCATCATACATTAAGAGATATTGTACAAAAATCTGTTGCCAAATACAGAAAATCTGGCCACAATATTGAATTGTTCGATGAGACTCAACAGTGGTGAGCCCTGTATATAAACCCAAAAAAAAAAAAAAAATATTAATTGTATTTTTAATTATAAGCATGATCCGGATATAAGCATTTGGCAGATCTTTTTTTTTTATCAATACGCAATAAAATAGTATCAGAAAGCATATTTAATCCCAAAACCAAAAATAAAGCTGTTTTTAACGCGCGTATTTTTATTTCAATTGCATATATCGCATTAAAACAAACTAAAAAATGGTTTATTTTTAATTACTCCATTTGTATTTCAGCTACAGCAACATAAGCCATACCATTTTTCATGATTTTTGCTGTTTAATGTAATGTCAATTTTTTTAAGTTTTTATCGTGTTTCTTTTTCATTTTCGTATTTCTAATCTTCAAATATCAAAAAGTTGGACCTTCAACTTTTTTTTTATCTGCAAAATTGACAAAATAAAGATATAAATTCATAATAACTCATGTAAAAATTCAAATAAACCTTTTTTTTTTTATATATATGTTGATATAGTTTAATATTAAAACCGATTAAAAAACAAAATTTAATTTATTATATTTAGGATATCTCACAAAGTGACAGTATGAAGTGCAGAAACTGCGTTTTTTGTGAATTTTTAGTAGATTTACAGAAGCAAATATTTTCAGGAGCATATTTTTTTGTTGCAGCGCACATAATGCTTACAGTGCAAAATAAAATATTTTTTTAATGCTTATTTTTTATTTTAAAAGCATAAAAAGCGTTGAAAATTGAATAAAATTATACTTTTATGAATAGCATAAGAAGCTCATCTGATATAAACATAAAAATAACACCAATCTTCATGATTTTAAGCACATTATAACATATTAAAAAGCTAAGCTCTAAATGTGATTACTTCTTATTTTTGATTTTTTTTTTGAAATTTTTACATAAGTAAGACCTTTGAAATTTTTACTCATATATGTTAAATCCGAGTCAATCAATAACACCAATTATGCATCAGTTCTTTAATTTTGAATATGAATTTAACTGAAAATCTGATTTCAAAAACCCCTACGTATATTCCATTGCAACAATAAGTAAATACCCTTGTGACTATATTCTTCATATTTATATTCAGGTTTAAAGACTATGAACAAAAATTGAATAGTTTTAAAGTTCCAAGATTTACAGCAATATTATTGGCATCATTTAGCTTATATCCGATATTTATAGCCACAAAATTTCTTTTTTTTTTTTTTCTTTTCTTTTTTGTCATGCAAAAATCTAATAACAAGAAAGAAAAATACTCTCTTCTTTGATTATGAATGAAATATGTGTCCATAAACCAAAACACATCTTCTACAGTATCAAATTTAAAAATATGAACGTTTTATTTTCTAAATCAGAAAAATCTTACTTCAGAGAATCTTTAATTAGTGATGATAGCAATCAGTGTCTAAGATTAGACGGAAGAGGATTCAAGCAAATGAGAACAATCGAATACAGTCCATCATTTCTAAACAACTGTAATGGGTCTACTAGAATGGTCTCACAAGACGGCTCAGAAGTCATAGTAAGTTGTAAGGTTCAGCTTTTAGAAATTGACACTAAAATGGATGAAACATCTTTAATGAACAAATTAGTTCAAGTTGATTTGAGCATACCAAACTTTGATAACGGAAATAAATTATTAACACAAATGGAAGATGTCATTAAAAATAATATTGTTGAACATTTGAGATATACAGATAAACTGAAAGTAACTCAAAAATATAGCTTTCAGTTGTTTATAGATATTTTGGCAATCAACTGTAACACATATCCATTGGGCTTGATATCCCTAGCAACTCACAAAACATTAAAAAATACCCTATTTCCAGTGTTGATGTCACAAGATGATGATTTGATGGTTGAACAAGTACCTGTTTTTCATGATCATGATATGAAGCTTATAGAAATTCCATGTTCAATAACCTTTGTTGTTGCAGTTGTAGGAGATAATGTTCTTTTAGTAGATCCATCTGAGGAAGAATTGCAAATTGCTGATAATTGCTTATTATTAAACTATTTAGAAGAAAAGAAAGTTGTTGGTCCTGTCAGAACTATACAATTCAACGAAGAATATTCAAGAGGGTTCAATCCTAAAATAATATCTCAAGCCTTAGAGCTTATAAATTCTATTGGGGAAGAAGTATATACTGTTTTATAAAGTTAATTTACTAATAATTTGGGTTTAGTCATTTGATTGCAGGTAGCTTCTCATAAGTCTGTAACTTTCTTGGGAAACGTACAAAAGCTTTTTTTCAAACTCATCAAGTGTTTGTAAAAAATCAACAACAGAGGTTTCATTAAAGTAAGCAGTTTTACTAGATGTGGAATTAGATTTGAATGAGGCATAGTTATTGATAGCGACTCCTCTAGCTTTAAGCATATCAACCCCAAGTTTTGACAACTTATCTGAAGAGTAGAAGTAAGCCCATTGTTCGTATATTGTGTAAAAGTATGGACATAAGGCATTGGCATCTAGAGCTGTTCCATCACTTTTTATGATATTAGTGACTCTCTGATGGAATATTTCTGGTGTAAGTAGTTCAATTAAATGTGTTTGACCACCATCCTCAACAACCTCCAAAATAGCTAGTTCTTTCGCCAGCCACAAAGGTAGATCAAGGTTATTGTTTTTGTTTAATGGTTTGTTTGGGTTATTCTCGAGGTATCCTAGACCTGGAACAGTAAAATTGAATCTGGTTGGAACCTTGACATTATCGGCAAGTATATCATCTAAATCATAGTAAGACATTCTTTTTTTTTT
>ERZ794949.183-NODE-183-length-23660-cov-3.444652_pt1 | contig 23660 bp, 16 predicted proteins | sample MGYA00511363_ERZ794949 | MGnify/ENA primary metagenome ERZ794949 (study PRJEB30137, sample SAMN04331402) | food metagenome | isolation source: T1 must sample point D1 replicate B | place: Australia: South Australia ...
CGACGCTGCCATCGGCCTGCTGGTAGTTTTCCAGTACAGCCACCAGAGTACGTCCGACCGCCAGTCCTGACCCATTCAGAGTATGCAGCAGCTTCGGTTTTTTCTCGGTTTTACTGCGGCAACGTGCCTGCATACGACGAGCCTGGAAGTCAGCCATATTTGAACAGGAGGAAATCTCGCGATAGGTATCCTGTGCCGGTAACCAGACCTCAAGGTCGTAAGTCTTAGTGGCACCAAAGCCCATATCGCCGGTGCATAGCAGCATTTTGCGGTAAGGAAGTTCCAGTAACTGCAGAACTTTCTCTGCATGACCGGTCAGTTCTTCCAGCGCCTGCATCGACGTCTCCGGAGCAACAACCTGCACCATTTCGACTTTATCAAACTGATGCATACGGATTAATCCGCGGGTATCACGACCGTATGACCCGGCTTCAGCACGGAAGCAAGGTGTGTGTGCCGTCATTTTCAGCGGTAAATTTTCTTCGTCCAGAATTTCATCACGGACCAGATTCGTCAACGGAACTTCCGCTGTCGGGATCAACGCATAATTACTGCTGTCGGCTTCTTCTTCCAGCGGACGAGTATGGAACAGGTCGTTACCAAATTTTGGTAACTGACCGGTGCCGTATAATGAATCCTGATTCACCAGATAAGGGACATACATCTCGGTATAACCATGTTCACCGGTGTGCAGGTCCAGCATAAATTGCGTCAGGGCACGGTGCATACGGGCAATTTGCCCTCTCATCACCACAAAACGTGAACCGGTCAGCTTAACCGCAGAGGCAAAATCCATCCCGCCGGCAAGCTCACCCAGATCCACATGGTCACGTACCTGGAAATCAAACTTCAGAGGTTCACCCCAGCGACTGACTTCCAGGTTATCTTGCTCATCTTTCCCCTCAGGCACTTCATCTGCTGGCAGGTTTGGCAATGTCAGTGCAAGATTACGGATGTCCGTCTGAAGTGCGTCCAGTTCTTCTTTGGCAGCTTCCAGTCGCTCTCCCAGTTCATTCACTTCCTTACGCAGTGGCTCGATATCTTCCCCACGCGCTTTGGCCTGACCGATGGATTTGGATCGTGAATTACGTTCCGCCTGGAGATTTTCGGTTTCTACCTGCAAAACTTTACGACGTTCTTCAAGAGAACGTAACGTCTCAACATCCAGAGTAAATCCCCGGCGTGCCAGTTTTTCTGCAACTGCGTCTGGCTCATTACGCAGCAGATTGGGATCGAGCATACTAATCCTGTGTATGAGTTAATAATATGAAAAAATCGTCGGGAGAGATCCACAAAACGAAATAACGTTGCTACTCACCTTACCGTAATGTTTTTATCAGCGGTAGCGTTTTGTCGGGCTATTTTGATTCTGTTCAGTCAGCCATGCCAGCTTTTCTGCAATTTTCGTCTCCAGACCGCGTTCAACTGGTGAATAATAGCGCGAACCGGCCATTTCAGGCGGAAAATACTCCTCGCCAGCGGCATAGCCGTTAGGCTCATCATGGGCATAACGGTAACCTTTATTGAGCCCCATTTCTTTCATTAGTCGGGTCGGTGCATTACGGAGATGATCCGGAACATCATAATCAGGATTTTCTCTGGCAGACGCCATAGCAGCATTAAAAGCCCGGTATACCGCATTACTCTTTGGCGCGCAGGATAAATAAACAATCGCTTGTGCTATCGCCCTTTCTCCTTCAGCCGGCCCGACTCGGGTATAACAATCCCAGCCGGCAATGGCGACCTGCATCGCTCTTGGGTCGGCATTACCGATATCTTCTGAAGCAATCGCCAGCAGACGACGGGCAACATACAGCGGATCACCGCCTGCGGTAATAATACGTGCGTACCAGTAAAGGGCTGCGTCCGGGGCTGAACCGCGAACGGATTTATGCAACGCTGAAATCAGATCATAAAAGCGGTCACCTTTATTATCGAAGCGGGCGGTACGTTCGCCGGCGACTTCGGTTAATAACGCCGGAGTAAGTATTCGCATCCCCCCGGCATCCGGTTCAGCCATATCCGCCATCATCTCCAGTGTATTCAGCGCCCGGCGCGCATCCCCGTTCACTAACTCCGCTATCATCTTCCGGGTATCGTCCGGTAATTGCAGATTCTGTCCGCCGAGTCCGCGTTCACTGTCGGACATTGCCTGACTGAGCACGTCCTCAATGTCGTTAACCGTCAGTGATTTCAGCAGATAGACCCGGGCACGGGAAAGCAGTGCCGAATTAAGTTCAAAAGAGGGATTTTCTGTCGTAGCGCCGATAAAGGTAATGGTTCCGTCTTCTATATGCGGCAGAAAAGCATCCTGCTGACTTTTATTAAAGCGGTGCACCTCATCCACAAAAAGGATCGTCCTGCGACCTGCCTGTCTGCTCTGATCCGCCCTCGCAATAGCTTCACGGATATCTTTGACCCCGGAGGTAACCGCAGAAATACGCTCGACACCGGCATTCGCATACCGGGCGATAATCTCTGCCAATGTTGTCTTACCGGTTCCCGGAGGGCCCCAGAGGATCATAGAATGCAGGTGACCGGCTTCAATGGCTCTCGGCAGGGGTTTACCTGCGGCCAGCAGATGCTGCTGGCCGCCATATTCAGCCAGTGTTCGAGGCCGCATACGTGCGGCCAGGGGCTGAAAATCGTTTGCAGCGAAATCCAGAGAAAGTGTATCCACATTCACCTCACTGACGCTGATCATCCACCGTTACCCCTTGAGGAGGAGTAAACCTGAATTTATCCGCGCTGATCGCACCATTCTGTTGGCTTTTCAGCTCATAACTGCTGCGTTGCCCGTCCTGCTCAACCGCACTAAACTGACGGATCGTGCCGCCCGGAGTCACATCAATCGTGAACTCTTTTAAATTACCGTCACTGCTCTTCGGCGTCAGTTCAAAATTATCGCCCTGCTGCTTCACATGATAGCGTTTCCAGTCTGATGGCTGATTACGTGCGATCAGCATAAAAGGCGTATTGCTGGTGGCATTTTTCACCCAGGTCGCCGTCACCTGTTCAACGAAAGGATTATAAAACCATAACGTTTTGCCATCGGAGATAATGGTACTTTCATCCGGGGCCGTCATGTGCCAGTTAAACAGGCTCGGACGCTGAACCCACAGTTCACCTTCACCGTTCTGCACGTTATTGCCTGAAGCATCCGTGACTTTCTGACTGAATTGCGCATGAAAACTACTCACTTTATCCAGACGTGCCTGCAGGCTGGCTGAGTCGTCGGCCCTGACAGCGGCTGAAATCATAAAACTGATAACACCTGTAGCAATCAACAATTTTTTCATCTGTAATTATTCCTTATCCTTCATTCCGGCTGTGCACTGTTAACCGTAGTCTCTGCCGGTATATTCCGACAGGAGAAAAAACTGAATTCTGAGTATTACTATGGGGATAGCGGGAGTGATAAGCAATGGGCCAGAAAACTCTGGCCCATCAGGATAACAACCGGTTATCAGAACTTACATTTCGTGCGGCGGGGGTGACAGCACTTCCCGGTTACCGTTATGTCCGGGTTCGGAAACTATCCCCTGAGCTTCCATCTGTTCGATGATCCTGGCGGCCCGGTTATAACCGATACGGAACTGTCGCTGAACACCGGAAATCGAGGCGCGACGTTTTTCGACCACAAATCCGACCGCCTGGTCGAACAGCGGATCCAGTTCTTCACCGTTGCCATCTGCGCCGCCCGCTCCGTTCTCACTCTCATCACCGGCAGTGATACTGTCGATATATTGAGGTCTGCCCCGGGCTTTCCAGTCCTGAACCACAGCATGAACTTCCTGGTCACGGACAAACGCCCCATGCACACGTACCGGCATCGACGAGTTAGGCGGCATATAAAGCATATCCCCCATCCCGAGCAATGATTCCGCCCCGGCCTGATCCAGGATGGTACGGGAGTCAATTTTACTTGAAACGGTAAAAGCGATACGCGTAGGAATATTCGCTTTAATAAGCCCGGTGATCACATCGACCGACGGACGCTGCGTCGCCAATACCAGGTGAATACCGGCGGCACGGGCTTTTTGTGCCAGGCGGGCGATCAGTTCTTCTACCTTTTTACCCACGGCCATCATCAGGTCAGCAAACTCATCTACCAGCACGACGATGTAGGGCAGCTTTTCGAGAACCGGCGGTGTAGTGTCCATACTATCACCAGGTTTCCAGAACGGATCCGGAATAGGCCGGCCCATCGCTTCAGCCTGCACGATTTTTTCGTTATAACCTGCAAGGTTACGTACGCCCAGCGCGGACATCAGCTTGTAGCGACGTTCCATCTCTCCGACACTCCAGCGTAACGCATTGGCTGCATCCTTCATGTCTGTCACAACTTCAGTCAGCAGATGCGGAATACCTTCATACACAGAAAGTTCCAGCATTTTCGGGTCAATCATAATGAAGCGCACTTCATCAGGGGTTGCCTTATACAGCATACTGATGATCATGGCGTTCACGCCGACAGATTTCCCTGAACCGGTGGTACCGGCGACCAGCAAATGGGGCATTTTAGCAAGGTCTGCCACCACTGGCTGACCGGCAATATCTTTCCCCAGTACAATCGCCAGCGGCGACGGATTGTCCCTGAACTTTGCGCAGTCCAGCACTTCACGCAAATAAACGGTCTGGCGATGTTTATTCGGTAATTCCAGCCCGACATATGGCTTGCCCGGAATGACCTCAACAATACGAACCGCAACGGCGGATAATGAACGGGCCAGGTCGCGGGAGAGATTAGAAATTCTGGCGGCTTTCACCCCTGGCGCCAGGTCCAGCTCAAAACGGGTGATCACCGGTCCCGGTGAAATACCGACAACTTCTGCTTTGACTCTGAAGTCATTCAGTCTTGCCTCAACCAGTTTACCTGTTTGTTCCAGTGCAAACATATCCACCGGCTCTTCTTCTACCGGAGGTGGCGTCAGTAAATCCATGGTCGGAAGAGGTGTTGATGGTTTTTCCAGTGGCTGTTCATGACGAACCAGGAACGGGTGGAACAGACTCTGCTGTTCCTGAGCAGCCTGCGGTTGAGAAACCGTTTCCTGCGGGGCCGCGTATTGCGGCTGTACAGTGGCGCCCTGCGGCTGCGAATACTGCGCTGAGTTAACCCCTGCAGCAGAAGACGGTGACTGTGCCGGTGCTTGCTGAGCCGCGTATTGCGGCTGCCCCGGCTGTGCAGTGGCGCCCTGCGTCTGCGAATGCTGCGCTGAGTTAATCCCTGCGACAGAAGACGGTGACTGTGCCGGCGCTGCAGTTTCAGCCCCCGGAGCAATCGTAAACAGAGGCTCTGCCGGATTGTCATCCACCAGTTCTTTCATCGGTGAGAAATCAAACGCAGATATAGCCTCTGAAGAGAGTGGCGCAGAGGTCGCTACATGGTCAGCACTGACTTCAGTAACATCCTCTGCCGTCGTCTGATACCGCTGTTGTTGCTGTTCGGAGAACTGTCGCGCCAGCATCGCCTGTTGCAACTCATCTTCTTCTTCAGGTGTCACAGTGACATGATCCTCGCCATACCGTGCCTTTTGCTGCATGGTAAACGCCTGGCGCAGCGCCGCCTGGTCGAATTCATTTTCTTCGGCCGAAGACTCGCTTGTCTCCGTCATCTGAGAATTCAACTGACGCTGTAACTCCTCTTCACGTGCTTTTTCTTCCGCAATACGTTGTGAAGGTAATTTAATACCATAAGAGGCCATTTCACGGCGGGTCGGCAAACGGACAGGATTCGGACGTGGCAGTTCCGGCCCCCCAATCCCGCGTTTTACCTGAGGGTTACCACTACGCTGTACAGGTTCCGTCACCGTCGGAGGGCTCTGTAATTTACCCATACTGGCTGCCACAGCAAACGGTGACTGCCCGGCCGGTTTTACTACGGTGGCAGCCACGGTCTGAGCATTGACTGCAGCAGGCGCCGCCGCCGCAACCCGGGTCTGAGGTACCGCCGACGACGACGTCTGAGGGTCAGACCGGGATGTCTGAACCTGCGGAGCTACCCCGGAGGCCCGTGATGCCGGTGACGGCGGAGCTTCAGGCGTCGGCTGAGACGCAACCGTCTCCGGTACATCGAAACGGTAAAGCGGTGGCTCTGCGGCCTGCGTTGTTTTCACCTGTGCCGGTGCTCTGTAAGCATCGGCTGCGACGACCGGCGTCGGGCGGTTTTCCGGTACCCCGGATTGAACCGATGCAGGTTGCGGGGTTACCGGTGCAGCGGTTTCCGGTGCCGTTCCAAACGCTGGCGCACTGAATAATGGATCGTTGTCATCCTCCGCCGTGACTGAAGCAAAGGTTGATGGGCTCAATAAGGGGTCATTATCATCCGTTTTCGGGGCAGACACTGGCGTTGAAAACAGCGGGTCATGTTCTTCGTTCTCTGACGGATGTGCGGTATTTCCGTGTGCCGATGGCTCGTTTGCCGCAGCATCTGTCGAACCGAACAGAGGATCATCTTCTGTGACTTCCTGTGAGGTTTCTTTGCGGGAAACCGACTCAGGCGCGTCATCCTCATCCTCATATTGCCAGCGATCATCACCCCGGGAGCGATTGCTCGCGAAGGTAAGAACGGTCATCACTGCCCCGCCGATCTTCTCTGCAATTGTCAGCCATGACCACCCGGTATACAGAGTGATCCCGGCCGCCCAGACAAACAGCAGGACCAATGTCCCTGTCATCTGATTGAGATAAGGTGCCATCGCACTACTGACCAGGCTGCCAATCACGCCTCCGGAGGCGAAATACCAGATATCATCAGCATTGATTGCGGCCAGACCACAGGTAGTGACCACCAGCGCCAGCACGCCTATCAGACGCAGGCCGATAGCAAAGCAATCGATGTATTCATTGCGGTTGCGATGACGGAAGGAAATCCAGCATAAACCAATGATCACCACCGGAATGGCGTAAGCCATCACCCCGAAGATAAAGAACAGGGTATCAGCCAGCCAGGCTCCGGGCCGGCCACCTAAATTATGGATGGGCTCATGCCAGGCGGTTTGTGACCAGCTCGGGTCAGAAGGATTAAAACTGACCAGGGAGACCATTAAATAAACGGCAAAAAGTGCCACCAGAATCAGTAATGCTTCCAGCAGCCGTTGTCCACTACTCAGTGGCGTTAAAGATACATCTTTATCTTCTGTATATTCCTGGCTCAAGAGATCTCTCCAGGTGCCTGTCAACGAAAGAGAGGAACAGCACCATTAGTCAGCACTGTTCCTGTATGAATTCACAGGAGTGTACCTAATTGCCACAGGTTTTGCACCTGGCTGATTTAGCGAGTTTTAATCACTAAGCGGTTACTCTGCTTCACTTCTTCCATGACCACATACGTGCGGGTATCGTTGACGCCAGGCAGGCGTAACAGGGTTTCCCCCAGCAGCTTACGGTATGCGGACATATCCGGAACACGGGTCTTCAGCAAATAGTCAAAGTCACCGGAAACCAGATGACACTCCTGAGTTTCCTCAAGTTTCTGGACCGCGGTATTAAATTGCTCGAACACATCAGGGGTGCCACGATTCAGAGTAATCTCAACAAAAACCAGCAGTGATGCATCCAGATAGTGCGGATTAAGCAGTGCGGTATACCCCAGAATAAACCCCTGACGTTCCAGGCGGCGGACTCGTTCAAGGCAAGGCGTCGGAGACAGACCTACCCGTTTAGAGAGCTCGACATTCGAAATACGGCCATCTTTTTGTAGTTCATTCAGGATATTTCTGTCGATACGGTCCAGATCTTTGCCAGGGCGTTTCTTATTATCTGTCATTATTATTTTCTCTCTTCATTTCCTTCCCTAAGACTACCTGCCCTTCAACCTGTCATCGGTGAAGGGCCTGAGTTATGTTGAAACATTGCCTGTATATTTGCTGTTTTCGGTTCATTTCACTGTCTGTCCACGATGAAACAGGCCAAAGACAACTCAGGTTTATTTATCCGGCGTTCAGAAGCTACGGCCTGCGCGGCTCCTGTTCGCTGAACTTTATTTGTCTCACCTCATGTTTTCGCAAAACAACAGGCGATTGTCAAAGTAAAACATCCAATTTCAGTACAACATTCCGCCGTCTGCGGTGAATATAAATTTTCGGCCAATACTTTTAGCCTTTTATCCTCCCGTCACCACAGTGACGGATCCCTGTCAGAGGCCTTAACCACGGGTGATTAGTTTCAACGTTCACATTAATAAGTAATCTCCGCTATCGGACTCTTTTTTTCGTCGTCGCGTTTGCCTACAATCTACCGATATTTGTCAGCGGTTTGTTTTATTGAGGAAAAAAGCATGGCCAAACACAGTAAACTACTGATCCTGGGTTCCGGCCCTGCCGGTTACACTGCAGCTGTCTATGCTGCGCGTGCAAACCTTAATCCGGTATTAATTACCGGGGTAGAAAAAGGCGGGCAACTGACCACCACAACAGAGGTCGAAAACTGGCCGGGTGATCCTGAGGGCCTGACCGGGCCCGGGCTTATGGAACGTATGCATGAACATGCGATTAAATTTAATACTGAAATCGTTCACGACCATATTCATACCGTCGACGTAAAGCAACGCCCGTTTCGTTTGATCGGCGACAGTGGTGAGTACACCACTGATGCGCTGATTATCGCGACCGGAGCCTCTGCACGTTATATTGGTTTACCTTCGGAAGAAGCCTTTAAAGGTAAAGGCGTCTCCGCCTGTGCGACCTGCGACGGTTTCTTTTATCGTCAGCAAAAAGTGGCAGTGGTCGGCGGCGGAAATACTGCCGTCGAGGAAGCCCTCTATCTGGCAAATATCGCCTCTGAGGTTCATCTTATCCACCGTCGCGACACCTTCCGTGCCGAAAAAATCCTTATTGACCGGATGATGGAAAAAGTCGCCAGTGGCAATATCGTTCTGCACACCAATCGCATCCTGGAAGAAGTCACCGGAGATGAGATGGGGGTCACCGGGGCGCGTCTGCGTCCGACAGAAGACAATGCTGAATCCGAGCAGATTGATGTCGCCGGGGTATTTATTGCCATCGGTCACAGCCCGAATACTGCGATTTTTGCTGATCAGCTGGAACTGAATAACGGCTATATCGTGGTGCAGTCCGGTCTTCAGGGGAATGCAACCCAGACCAGTATCCCTGGTGTGTTTGCCGCCGGCGATGTGATGGATCATACCTATCGTCAGGCAATCACTTCTGCAGGAACCGGCTGTATGGCTGCCCTGGATGCCGAACGTTATTTAGACGGCCTGGGCCAGGACGCGTAGTTTTCCCCCTTCATTTTGAATGAGACTCTAAGGCGACAGCGAAACTGTCGCCTTTTTACTGTTCCTCATGTTAAGGTACCTGCACTTTTACAAGGGGTATTACTTTACACCTCTGGTGTCTGACATTCACTTTGCAGAATTCCATGAATAAATCCCGTCAACAGTTTTTAGTTCGCTGGCTCAAAGAACAGCGTCATTACGGACGCCGCTGGTTACGCCTCTCCGTTATCACCGGTGTATTCAGTGCACTGTTAATTATCACGCAGGCCGGGATCATCGCCCGCGTATTACAAAATTTTATTATCAGTCATCAGCCTGCCAGTGACACCCCCGGGTTACTGGTGGCACTGGCGGCCTGCTTTGCCGGGCGCAGTCTGTTGCATTATTTACGGGAAATGGCCGGTTTTCGTGCCGCTAGCGCCGTTCGTGAGGCTATACGCCAACAGATTATTTTACGCCTGGAAGCCCGGGGCCCTGCCGGAACAACGAGCCGTGCCGTCGGGAGCTGGACGACCCTGTTGCAGGAACAAATTGATAATATGCAGGACTACTATGCACGTTATCTGCCTCAGATGAGCCTGGCAACACTGATCCCTGCCCTGATCCTGATCACGCTGTTACCCCTTAACTGGACAGCGGCGCTGATCCTGTTCTGTACCGCGCCTCTGATCCCACTGTTTATGGCGATGGTCGGTATGGGAGCCGCAGAAGCCAACCGCAGAAATTTCCAGGCACTAGCCCGTCTTAGCGGTGACTTCCTTGACCGTCTGCGTGGACTGGAAACACTACGGCTTTTTCATCGGGGTCGTGCAGAGCAAGCCGCTATCGCCGGAAGCACTGAACAGTTCCGCCTGCGTACCATGGAGGTTCTGAGACTGGCATTTCTCTCGTCTGCGGTGCTTGAGTTCTTTGCCGCAATTTCTATTGCCGTGGTCGCCGTCTATTTCGGCTTCTCTTATCTTGGCGTACTGCATTTCGGTGATTACCACCGCGGAGTCACCCTGTTTGCCGGCTTTCTGGCACTGATACTGGCACCGGAGTTCTTCCAGCCTCTGCGTGATTTAGGGAATTTCTACCATGCGAAGGCTCAGGCTGTCGGTGCTGCCGACCAGCTGGAAACTTTCCTGAGCGAAACCGAAGAGGCAAACCTGAACACCGGAACACTGACACCGGACAGGTCCGGTGCTTGTACCCTGGTCGCACGTGACCTGGTTGTCATGACAGCCAAAGGGAAGCCGTTAACTCAGCCTCTGAATTTCACTCTTCCGGCAGGCAAACGTATTGCGCTGGCCGGGGTCAGTGGTGCCGGTAAAACGTCACTGATTAATGTCATCCTCGGCTTTCTCCCGTATCAGGGTTCCCTTACGGTTGACGGTACAGAGTTACGGGATATTCGTCCGGATCACTGGCAGAAACAACTGGCCTGGGTCGGGCAAAACCCGGTGCTGCCGGCAGAAACCGTACGCGATAACATCATTCTGGATCGCCCCTGTGACGCACAGCAATTTCAACGGGTAATGGAATGCAGCGGTATCAATGCTTTTATTGCCGACCTGCCTGAGGGGATTGATACACCCACCGGCGATAATGCGGTCCGGCTATCTGTCGGCCAGGCCCAGCGTGTTGCGGTTGCACGGGCCCTGTTACTGCCTTCAGCACTGCTACTGCTGGATGAGCCAACAGCCAGCCTGGACAGACAAAGCGAGCAACATGTGATGCATGCACTTACCGAAGCCTCCTTACAGCAGACAACGCTGATGATCACTCACCAGCTCGAAGGGTTACAGGACTGGGATGAAATCTGGGTAATGGCAGCCGGACAAATTATTCAGAAAGGCCGCTGGCAGGCGCTCGCCACGACAGCAGGGCCGTTCAGGGACATGTTAGCTCAGCGTGACGGGGAGATTACCTTATGAAAACTTTACTGCCCTTTTTGCGTCTCTGGAAACGTCACGGCTTCTTACTGGGGCTGGGGTTGATACTGGCCCTGCTGACACTGCTGGCAAGTATCAGTTTACTGACACTTTCCGGCTGGTTTCTGGCTGCCTCCGCAGTCGCCGGGACCGCCGGGCTGTACAGTTTTAACTATATGTTACCTGCTGCCGGAGTCAGGGGGGCTGCCATTATCCGTACCGTGGCACGGTACTTCGAGCGACTGGTCAGCCATGACGGCACATTCCGTGTACTTCAGCATCTTCGCGTGTACACCTTCAGCAAGCTGTTCCCCCTATCCCCTGCCGGGCTGTTACCGTTTAATCAGGGCGATTTGCTGAACCGCTTTGTTGCAGACGTTGACCACCTTGACCATCTCTATCTGCGGGTGATTTCCCCCCTGGCCGGGGCGTTATGTGTCATTATCGTCGTCACTTTCGGACTGAGTTTCCTGAACCTGCCGCTGGCACTGGTCGCGGGCCTGGTGATGCTACTGACGCTGCTGATCCTCCCTCCCCTCTTTTACCGCCTTGGTAAAGGTTCCGGTGAGGCAATGGCTCTGACGCAGGCCAGTTACCGCCGGCAACTGACCCGCTGGCTAAGCAGTATGGCGGAGCTGAAGATTTACCAGCACAGTAAACGCTGGCAACAGCAACTGACGACCACCGGCGACGATATTTATCAGGCCGAACGGCAGCAGCAGTCGCTGACCGCCGCATCGCAGAGCCTGCTGATGTTTATTACCGGGCTGACTGTCTGCCTTATGCTGGGGCTGGGTTCGCTGCTCCTCCACTCAGCCTCTGCCGACCCCACCTGGCTGGCACTCTTTACTTTCTGCGTTCTGGCGGCTTTTGAGTCCCTGGGGCCGGTGGCTGCCGCTTTCCTCCATATCTCAAAGGTGATGGTTTCTGCTTCACGCTTAAACGAAATTTTAGGCCAGAAACCTGCGGTACAGTTTCCGCAAAAAGCGCTGACAGATAATCACCCGGGGATTGCCGTCCGGATCACCGGACTGGGGTTCAGCTATCCCGGACAACCCCGGGCGGTGATTAACGGACTGAACCTGACGGTTGCTCAGGGCGAAAAAATTGCTCTGCTCGGTTTTACCGGCTGCGGTAAGTCAACGCTCCTGCAACTGCTGACCCGTGCGGCTGACCCCGGGCAAGGCGAAATTTGCTTTAACCAGTCCCCTTTGCCGCAATGGGATGAAGCGACGCTTCGTCGGCGGACCAGCGTGGTGACTCAGCGCGTTTCGGTCTTCAACCAGACCCTGCGTGACAACCTCAAACTTGCTGCACCTGACAGTACCGATGAAGCGCTGGTCGACGTATTGCAACAGACCGGCCTCGGGCAGTTGCTGGAAAATGACGGGCTTAACGGCTGGTTAGGAGAAGGCGGCAGAACACTTTCCGGGGGGGAATTACGCCGTTTAGCCATCGCACGGGCGCTCCTCCACCAGGGAGACCTCTGGTTACTCGATGAGCCGACCGAGGGACTGGATGCCACCACCGAGCAGCATATTCTGGCGCTTCTGGCGCGGGTTACCCGGGATAAAACCGTGATAATGGTGACACACCGCCTGACCGGACTGGCTGCAATGGATCGTGTTTGTGTGATGGAAAACGGCCATATTATCGAACAGGGTGACACGTCAACGCTTCTCAGCGCGCGTGGCCGCTACTGGCAGTTTACTCAGCGTCTGAACCCGAGTGAGGTCATCCCGGATGCCATTGATCCTGCCGCAGTTAGCGGCTGATACACTCAGCTTTCCCCCGCCCTCACAAGCGCTGACAGAACCTGACGGTCTACTGGCGTTTGGCGGGGATCTGAGCTGGCAAAGGATGCGGGAAGCCTACCGGCAGGGTATCTTTCCCTGGTTCTCTGAACAGGACCCGTTGCTGTGGTGGTCACCGGATCCACGGGCGGTACTTTACCCTGAGGCATTCCATCTTAGCCGCAGTATGGCCCGTTTTCATCGCCACTCACCTTATCAGGTCACCATTAATCGGGACTTCGAGGGCGTGATCCGCGGTTGCGCGGCAGAAAGGACCGGAGGGACCTGGATCACGGATGAAGTGATCGCTGCCTGGCTGACTTTATCGCAGAAAGGCTATGCGCATTCGGTGGAAGTCTGGCAGGACGGGCATCTGGCAGGTGGTTTGTATGGGATGGCGGTCGGCCAGCTATTCTGCGCGGAATCGATGTTCAGTACGCGCCCGAATGCTTCTAAAACTGCACTGATGCTGTTTTGCCGGCACTTCAAGGCCCACGGCGGACAGTTAATTGACTGCCAGATACTGAACCCTCATACCGCCTCCTTAGGGGCGACAGAGATCCCGCGCGAAGCCTATCTGCAACAGGTCGCCGCACTACAGGTATTACCACTGGCAGACGGGTGCTGGCAAACCGGCGAGCCGGGTTAAGCTGCCCGTTAATGTTTTACAGACATTTCACCCGGAAAGTGTTAGACTCTGTCTGCTTGTTATGTCGTTCGCGCTTCAGAAGGTGTTTTCCGATGCGCCCTGATGGAGATTCTGCTGGTACACTGATGAACATCAAGGAAGGTTTCCCCCCGACTTGCTATTCAGATGCACGATTCTGCAAATATCCCCGATTAACGTCAGAACACCCGAATTTATTTGCACTGCGCATGTTTTTGCATGCCGCATAGCGGAGTGTTGGTATTTACACCAACAATTCTTTACATAGATACCAGAATTGGGCATTATCTTGCCGATTCAAATTTAGCTAGTCCATTCAGAGGATTCGATGGCCAAAGAAGACAATATTGAAATGCAAGGTACCGTACTGGATACGTTACCTAACACCATGTTCCGCGTTGAGCTCGAAAACGGGCACGTGGTTACCGCTCATATCTCCGGCAAAATGCGTAAGAACTATATCCGCATCCTGACCGGTGATAAAGTCACCGTTGAGCTGACTCCTTATGATTTGAGCAAAGGCCGCATTGTCTTCCGTAGTCGCTAAGAGTCAGTAACCTGTTTTATACAGGTACAAAAAAATTAAGGCCGGATATTCCGGCCTTTTGTTTTATGACTCACGGGCGAATACGGACTTAATGCACCGTTCCTGCCGCTTTACGCTGTTCCGCACTTTCAAAATGGTAGGTTAACGTATTGCTGGTTTTATCCAGCGCCACCTTCACCGATCCCCCGTCGACCAGTGAACCAAACAGCAATTCATTAGCCAGCGGTTTCTTGAGGTTTTCCTGCACGGCACGGGCCATAGGACGGGCACCCATCGCTTTGTCGTAGCCTTTTTCAGCCAGCCAGTCCCGTGCACCGTCACTGACTTCCAGAGACACGCCTTTCTGATCCAGCTGGGCCTGCAGTTCGACAATAAACTTATCGACCACCTGATGAATAACATCCGTCGACAGATGATCAAACCAGATAATATTATCCAGGCGGTTACGGAATTCAGGTGTAAAGGTTTTCCTGATTTCTTCCATCGCATCGGTCGTATTATCCTGATGGATCAGTCCGATAGATTTACGCTCCGTTTCACGTACCCCGGCGTTAGTGGTCATCACAAGCACCACATTACGGAAGTCTGCTTTACGTCCGTTATTATCCGTCAGTGTCCCGTTATCCATCACCTGCAATAACAGATTAAAGACATCCGGATGGGCTTTTTCAATTTCGTCGAGCAGCACGACCGAATGTGGATGTTTGATCACCGCATCCGTCAGTAACCCGCCCTGATCAAAGCCCACATAGCCCGGAGGCGCACCAATCAAACGACTGACGGTATGACGCTCCATATATTCCGACATATCAAAGCGTAGCAGCTCAATACCCAGAGCTTTCGCCAGCTGTACCGTGACCTCCGTCTTACCTACCCCGGTCGGCCCGGCAAACAGGAAGGAACCCACCGGTTTATGATCATGACCCAGGCCGGCACGACTCATTTTGATAGCTTCCGCCAGAGCATCGATGGCGCTGTCCTGACCAAACACCAGCATTTTCAGCCGTGAATCCAGCTGACGCAGGGTATCGCGATCCGTGGCTGAAACACTCTGCTCAGGAATACGGGCAATACGCGCCACTACACTCTCGATGTCCTGCACATTGATGGTCTTTTTACGTTTACTCTGTGGCACTAACCGTGCACGAGCCCCGGCTTCATCAATAACATCGATGGCTTTATCCGGCAGGTGTCGGTCATTAATATATTTAACCGCCAGCTCTACCGCCGCACGAACAGCTTTCGCGGTGTAACGGACATCATGGTGTGCTTCGTACTTCGCTTTCAACCCGTTAATGATACGAATGGTCTCTTCGGCCGAAGGTTCAGTGATATCAATTTTCTGGAAACGACGTGCAAGCGCACGGTCTTTTTCGAAAATAGAGCTGAATTCCTGATACGTCGTCGAGCCCATCACACGAATTTTACCGCCGGAAAGCAGAGGCTTAATCAGGTTAGCGGCATCTACCTGCCCGCCGGAAGCTGCACCGGCACCGATGATGGTATGGATCTCATCGATAAACAGGATACTGTTGACGTCCTGCTCCAGTTGCTTAAGCAACGCTTTAAACCGTTTTTCAAAATCGCCGCGATACTTAGTCCCGGCCAGCAGAGAACCGATATCCAGTGAGTAGATAGTACAGTCTTTCATCACTTCCGGCACATCGCCTTGCTCAATACGCCAGGCGAGACCTTCCGCGATCGCCGTCTTACCGACACCGGATTCCCCCACCAGCAGCGGGTTATTTTTCCGGCGGCGGCATAGCACCTGAACGGCTCTTTCCAGCTCTTTATCACGTCCGATCAGAGGATCGATACCACCGACCCGGGCCAGCTGATTCAGATTGGTGGTGAAGTTCTCCATACGTTCCTCCCCGCCAGCACTCTGCTCTTCGTTATTGGCCTGGTTTTCAGGGGCAGGCGCACTCTCACCCTCATCTTTACGTACACCATGAGAGATAAAGTTGACGATATCCAGGCGGCTCACTTCGTGCTTACGCAATAAATATGCTGCCTGAGATTCCTGTTCACTGAAAATAGCCACCAGTACATTTGCACCATTGACTTCACTACGGCCGGAAGATTGCACATGAAACACGGCGCGTTGTAATACCCGCTGAAAACTCAGTGTCGGCTGGGTATCACGTTCACCGTCAGTTTCCGGTAAAACCGGGGTTGTTTTTTCGATGAAGGTTTCGAGTTCCTGACGCAAAACCACCAGATCTACCGAGCAGGCTTCAAGAGCCTCCCGGGCAGACGGATTACTGATCAGCGCCAGTAACAGGTGTTCCACGGTCATAAATTCATGGTGGTGCTCCCGCGCTCTGGCGAAAGCCATATTTAAACTGAGTTCCAGTTCCTGATTGAGCATAAAGCACCTCCTCGATTCACGCTCTGATGTCTGCCTACAGATATGGTGGCTTAATCAGATTTTTCCAGAGTGCAGAGCAAAGGATGTTCATTTTCTCTGGCATACTGATTGATTCTGACAACTTTTGTTTCTGCCACTTCGGCAGTAAACACTCCGCAGATGGCTTTGCCATCGTAATGGACTTTCAGCATGAGTTCTGTTGCGCGTTCAATATCATAAGAAAAGAACTTTTGCAGTACGTCAATAACAAATTCCATCGGTGTATAGTCATCGTTGTTCAAAATAACTTTATACATTGACGGTGGCTTCAGTTCCTCACGAACTGTGTTGTCAGTAAGGTGTTCAAAATTAAGCCAGTCGTTTGTATTCGCCATAATATTCCACTGAAGTGTGCCTGTGACTCTGTAGAGAATTCTTCAGTTAAGTCTATCATGCCGCCAAAATGATGCGCAGTCTGCATTATCCTGATTACGGAGGTTCTCTGTGATTTTGAAATACGGATAGCGTTAACTGCTTCAAAGTTTGAGAAATTATCCCTGTGATACCTGTGGTAATTTCTTGACGATCATTACCGGTGAAGAGATAGTCTTAATGACAGAGTTGTCTGTTTTTTCATCAGGTGGCTCTCCGGCCACCCTCATTCATTTTTGCAATTCAGGTGAGAGGCATCATCACATGGAAACAGGATTTGTAAAATGGTTTAACAATGCCAAGGGATTCGGTTTTATTTGCCCGGAAGCCGGAGGTGAAGATATTTTCGCGCACTACTCCACCATTCAGATGGAAGGGTATAAAACACTCAAGGCAGGCCAGAAGGTAAGCTACAATGCCAGTGAAGGTGAAAAAGGTAACCAGGCCAGCCTTATCGTTCCTGTCAACGACCCTATGGCCAATCTGTCATAATGACGTCTGCTGTGCAAGCCCGTCTCGCACAGCATGTTAAATGTCTGATGTTAACCGAAACGGCCCCTGGCAAGCCCCCGTACCCGGCCCATCATTTTACGGAGTAACAGCGGAATCGACTGGCTGCCCCGCTCTGCAACTTCATTCGCAACCGCAATCGCCAGCGAAGGTTTGGAGCTGTGCTGTATTGCACGAGTGATCACTCGATTCATCCCTCCCGGCCCATGCTCCGGGAGTTGAGCTGCCTGCCGGTAAACCTCAGCAAATCCGTTGCGGTAGAAGTAATGTTCGATATCTGCCGCCGGGAAACGGGTAAGATGATGCCGTTCCGTCTGTTTCTCTGTCAGGTGACTGGTCGCGATGGCGGCGTATTTCGCGCCTGCTTCATCTCCGTCCGTCAGAACATGCCAACGGATCCCCATATGAGCGGCAAACCGTAATAACGGTTTCAGTCCGGACTGGGCAAATTCAACCACACGTATCCCTTCAGAAGCCAGAGAAAAGCCTGTCTGCCGGGCCAGTTCGTTAATCAGCCAGACTTCTGTTTCTCCCTCCACCAGAAGCCAGCAACGGGCAAATAACGCCGACGGTCGGCTCACCTGAATATGGAAGGTCACTTTTCTCAACTCATCGTGGGACATCCCCTCATCAGGAATATGCCAGCAGCGGGTGATTTGCTGATATCGATCAAGACGGTAAACACTCTCCAGCGGAACCATAGAGACCAGATCTGACGAGTTAGTGGTCACCACTTTTTGTGCCGGTAACAGCGCCAGAAACTGCCATATCATCGATAACATCATCGGATGCAGACGGGTTTCCGGGTCTTCAAACAGGATCAACGGGCTGGCCTCGTCCGGAAGGGTTCCGGCGAACGGCGGGCGGGCGAGTAACATCAGCAGGGCGCGCAATACCGGTGCCCGCTCCGGGCGGGCTGTTTTTGCCAGTTTCCGGTTCAGTTCATTCAATTGCTGCCAGAGGAGATCGTTTTTCTCCTCTGACACAGGCAGTTCTGATAGTGCTCCGCCTGCACGGATATGGAAATAGTGTCCGGATAACCGGCATAACAGCGTAAGAGCCTGTTGCAGAACGTCTTCTCCCTGCAGCGTATTCTGCTGCTCAGTCCCCGCCATGAGTACCTCACCCGTCTGACGGCTACCCTCCGCCGTTGACGCCATCACTTCCGGTGAACTGAACCGCGCATCGCGCAGTCGCAGCACCGGACAGAGGGCCCGTAAAGCGTGTATTAACTGAGATACTACTGGCTGCGTTAAGTGAGGATAGTCCGGAAAGGAAAAATCCTGAGAAATCCTCTGCGTTGTCCTGCTGGCACTGAAGCTGAAACGTAGCCCGCGAGCGCCGGGATCCGCAGGCAGCAGTGCTGCGATGGCTGCCGGAAGCTTCCCTGCCGGGGAGTCCGGACCGAAGGTCAGTTCAATCAGACAGGCCCCTGCGGGCTTATCGTCCTGCGTGCGAAAGAAATCTGTCTCTGTCAGGCGGAAACTATCAGCCGCAGGCGACATCATCAGGGTCAGCGCATCCAGTAAACTGGATTTCCCCCAGGCATTTTCCCCAATCAGCAGGGACACCTGGCGGAACGCGAGTGACAGAAACGCTATACCGCGAAAATTTCTGATCTCGATCTGTTTTAGCATCATAGGGGAATTACACTCCATAGGGCTAAACTGACAGGCCGGTGAGGGGCATCAGTATTTTATTTACTCTCCAATATCAATCAGATAACCTGATCCTTTGATCATTAAATTTGCCGGACTTCTCATGTACTCGGGTTTACTCATTGTGCTCCTTCCTCTGGTCGCGGGTTATCTGCTGCCTGTCCGACGTCGCGGTGTTCTGAAAGCCGTAAATTATTCACTGACCCGAATGGTTTACATCATTCTTTTGTTTATGGGGGTCAGTCTGGCCTTTGTGGATAATCTGACCGCGAACCTGTGGGTCATTGTCCGGATCACGCTGACCTGTGCTCTTTGCATTTTAGTCTGTAATTTTCTGGCACTGAGATTATTTGACCGCTTAGCGCCTTCGCCGACTGCCCATGCTTCCGGTCCGCTTCCCTCCCGGCTACACATGCTGCTGGATTCACTGAAAATGTGTGGTGTGGTGATTGCCGGATTTCTTATCGGGTTAACCCATTGGCAGGTGTTACACAATGCTACCCGGGCGGGGGAGTATGCCTTGTTACTGCTGCTATTACTGATTGGTATCCAGTTACGCAGCAGCGACATGAATTTGCGGCAGATCCTGTTTAATCGCCAGGGCGTGATTGTCGCTGCCATCGTGCTGGCCAGCTCCCTGCCTGCCGGAATACTCGCCGCCCTGCTCCTTGGATTACCTTTGAAAACCGGGCTGGCTCTGTCCAGTGGATTTGGCTGGTATTCTCTGTCCGGGATTTTGATGACCAATGCTTTCGGACCGGTGATTGGTAACAGCGCTTTTCTGGTAGATTTGTTGCGGGAACTGATCGCAATGATGCTGATCCCGGTGCTTATCCGCCGCTATCGCTCGACTGCACTGGGGTTATGCGGTGCAACCTCCATGGACTTTACCTTGCCGGTACTGCAACGCGCCGGAGGGGTGGAAATTGTGCCTGCCGCGGTCGTTCACGGTTTTATTATGAGCTTGCTGGCCCCCATCATGATTGCATTCTTTTCCTCATGAGCACCCGGTAACTATCACGCTCCGGGAGCTTCCGGGCGATTGTTAATAAATACGCTACAATTTTATTCATTATCCGTGCTCATAACCGTTCCGGGCGGACCGGTTTTATTCCAGGGAGTCAGTAATGAAAAATACGGTCGCGTCATTTCTTATCAAGAGTCTGGAACTTGCCGGCGTCAAACGTATCTGGGGGGTCACCGGCGACTCCCTGAATGGTCTCAGTGATAGCCTGAATAAACTGGGGACCATTGAGTGGATGTCCACCCGTCATGAAGAGGTCGCCGCCTTCGCCGCCGGTGCTGAAGCCCAAATAACCGGTCAGCTCGCCGTGTGTGCCGGCTCCTGCGGCCCGGGAAACCTGCATCTCATCAATGGGTTGTTTGACTGCCACCGTAACCGGGTGCCGGTACTGGCCATCGCCGCGCATATTCCTTCCAGCGAAATCGGCAGTGGCTATTTCCAGGAAACTCACCCGCAATCCCTGTTTCAGGAGTGCAGCCATTATTGTGAGATGGTCTCTAATCCGGAGCAGTTACCGCAGGTACTGGCCATTGCAATGCGAAAAGCAGTTGTGGAGGGGGGCGTTTCAGTCATTGTATTACCCGGCGATATCGCTCTGGAGCCTGCACCGGAAAATGTGACACCCGCCTGGTATCCGCCTGCCGTACCCGTTTCCGTCCCCCCGTTGTTACAACTCGATACTCTGGCTGCAATGCTGAATCAGTCCGAAAATATCACGTTGTTGTGTGGCAGTGGCTGTGCCGGCGCACACGCAGAAGTCACCGCGCTGGCTGAAAAACTTAAAGCCCCTATCGTGCATGCTCTGCGTGGCAAAGAACATCTGGAATACGATAATCCTTATGATGTCGGAATGACCGGTTTTATTGGTTTCTCTTCCGGATATCAGGCCATGCTGAAAGCCGATACGCTGGTTCTGCTGGGCACCCGCTTCCCTTACCGCGCTTTCTACCCCACCGGCGCGAAAATTATTCAGCTCGATATTTCTGCAGGCAGTCTGGGGGCACACTGCCCTGTCGATCTTCCGCTCATCGGCGATGTAAAAGCCACGCTGATGTTACTGCTTCCCCGCTTAGAGGAAAAACAGAACCGTAAGCATCTCGACAGGGCCATCAACCATTATCAGGATGCGCGCCGGGACCTGGATGATTTAGCGATCCCTGATGATGAACAAGCTATTCATCCCCAGTATCTGGCAAGCCAGATCAGTTCGCTGGCCAGTGAAGATGCGGTATTCACCTGCGATGTCGGTACTCCGACGGTCTGGGCCGCCCGCTATCTGAAAATGAACGGTCGCCGGCGATTACTGGGGTCGTTTAACCACGGTTCGATGGCGAATGCCATGCCGCAGGCGATGGGCGCTCAGTCGGTAGACCCGCAGCGTCAGGTCGTGGCACTGTGCGGGGATGGCGGCTTTGCCATGCTGATGGGCGATTTACTTTCCATCGCGCAACATAACTTACCGGTTAAGATGATTATCTTTAATAACAGTGTACTGGGCTTCGTCGCCATGGAAATGCAGGCTGGCGGCTTCCTGACCGATGGTACTGAGCTGGTTAATCCGGATTTCGCGGCGATTGCGGCGGCCTGCAATATCAAAGGGATCCGTGTGGAAAAATCGTCTGCCCTGCCCGATGCTCTGCAACAGGCCTTTGACCATCCGGGCCCGGTGCTGGTGGATGTCACTACTGCCGGGGATGAGTTGGTGATCCCGCCGAAAATAAAACTTGAGCAGGCGAAAGGCTTCAGTCTGTATATGGTCCGGGCCATTATCAATGGCCGGGGGAATGAGGTGGTAGGTCTGGCGAAAACTAACTGGCTACGGTAAAAGAGTAAGGCCGGCTATGGACAATGGCCGGTCTGCTGATCCTTTACTGACAACGGAGCCTGATGTGATTGATTTACGAAGTGATACAGTGACCCAACCCGGGGCTGAAATGTTGCGTAAAATGACCTCCGCACCGACCGGAGATGACGTTTACGGCGATGACCCGACAGTAAACGCACTACAGGAAAAAGCCGCGGCGATGAGCGGTAAACAGGCTGCCCTTTTCTTTCCCAGCGGAACTCAGGCGAACCTGGTCGCGCTGCTCAGCCACTGTCAGCGGGGGGACGAATATATTGCCGGACAACATGCCCATAATTACCGCTATGAAGCCGGCGGCGCGGCCGTTTTAGGCAGCATCCAGCCCCAGCCCGTTATGGAAAATGCGGACGGTACCCTGCCGCTGGACATTGTCCGGGAGGTCATTAAACCCCGGGATATTCATTTCGCCCGTACCCGCCTTATCAGTATCGAAAATACCCATCATGGCAAAGTGCTGCCCTCTGACTGGCTGGCAGACGTCTTTGCTTTCTCCCGTCAGCATCATCTGGCATTACACACTGACGGGGCGCGTATTTTCAATGCGGCTGTCGCCAGCGGTCAGCCCCTGGATGCGCTAAGCCGTTACTGCGATACACTGTCCATATGCCTGTCAAAAGGTCTTGGAGCACCCGTCGGGTCCCTGTTATGCGGCAGCCATGATTTTATTGAAGAAGCCTGTCGCTGGCGAAAAATGACCGGAGGCGGAATGCGTCAGGCCGGTATTCTGGCCGCGGCGGGGATTTATACCCTCGACAATAACGTGGAGAGGCTGGCTGAAGATCACGAAAATGCCCGCTGGCTGGCGGCTGAATTAGCAGAACTGGGTATCGAAGTGAGTCGCAGGCAGACAAATATGATTTTTATCCGTCTGCCGGAAACACAGATTACTCCGTTACAGCAATGGATGGATGCCCGGGGTATCCGTATCAGCTTCGGCTACGGCACGCGTCTTGTGACCCACCTGGATACGCCACGCCCGGCACTTCAGAAAGTTGTCGACGCCTGGAAGGCCTTCTTACAGCAATAGCACCGGGCCGGCCGGGTCAGTGCGCGGTGCCGTATTTCTGAAGCAATGCCCGCGCAATGGCTTCGGTTTCAGCATCAGCTTTGCCGGTGACCCGTGCCGGCCTGAAATGCATCTGAAAGGCACTAATGACACCGGCCTGTTCGCCGGGAGAGCCGGGGTCAGTGACGGGATAACCATAACGCGCCAGTAAGGTCATCAGCTCACGGGGATCCGCAGGGTCCCTGGCAGAATGTCCTGCCAGAAACTGCGCGACAGCCCCTGCATCCGGCCAGGCCCCCAGACCGGCTTTTGCCAGCAGGTGCCATGGAAAACAGGGGCCGGGGTCCTGTTTTCGTAAGGGGGCGACATCGCTGTGCCCGACAATATTCACCGGAGTGATTGCATAACGTTTCACCACCGTCTGCAGGAGATTTTCCAGCGCATCGATTTGCGCAGGCGGATACAGGGTGCAGGTCGTCCTGTCGCCTTTCCGGTAATATCCCGGATTAACCAGTTCGATGCCTATCGAAATACTGTTCAGATGGGTATAGCCACGCCAGCCGCTCACCCCGGCATGCCAGGCAACACGGGATTCAGGCACCAACTGATAACCCAACTGAAAAGACCGATCAATTGAGACAGCTTCAGGGGGACGAAA
>ERZ794949.184-NODE-184-length-23632-cov-135.463290_pt1 | contig 23632 bp, 14 predicted proteins | sample MGYA00511363_ERZ794949 | MGnify/ENA primary metagenome ERZ794949 (study PRJEB30137, sample SAMN04331402) | food metagenome | isolation source: T1 must sample point D1 replicate B | place: Australia: South Australia ...
TTTTTCTTTTTTTCTTGTTTTGCCTATATTACTCTTTTGGGCGATCTCAATCGGGGTTAAAATGAAAGAGACAAAAAAAAACGGCGACAACGTGACTTTTGTTTCTAAATGCCTTTTTTCTTTTTTTAAAAAAAATAGATGTTTCCCTTTAAAATATTTAATTAATATCCCTTCACCAACTCATCACTCTTTTTTGCACCAAATATGTTTCGCTGGAAGGGAATAGCGAAGGATATATTGAAGAATGAAAAAAAAAAAATGGATTTGAATTAGTCAATATTAGCATACTGGGATTTCGTTAGCAAAACGAGATACTTGAATATCTATAATATTTTTTTAACAAGCAAAAATATGCATTGAAGTTGGATAATTATTCGTTCAAACGTGATTTTTTAGAATTACTAAATTTTTAACTTGATTTGGCTTCAAAAAGGAGAATAATACTCTTTATATTAACCAAAAAAAGCAAACCCCATATATTAACAGATTTTCGTCGATTTAATTACTTTTTTTTTTTTTCACATAGGTACAAGACATATTTCATTTTAAAAACCTGAACAAAATAATACTTATAGATATTTAAAAAAAAAAAAAAAAAAACATGAACGAAGCATTATCTAATGATGACTTGAACTTCGTTTCAACCGACACGACTAATAAAGTCACAGTTTCATCCAAGGAAACTTACCTCGAAGATTACGATTTGGAATCAACAACATCAAACACATCAAACCAAAGACCTATCAGGCCTAGACATTTATTTTTGGTTTCGATTGGTACAGGTGTAGGAACAGGTATGTTAGTTTCCACTGGGTCAGCATTGAGACAAGCTGGTCCAGCTAATTTAATCATTGCATACATTCTAGTGTCTTCATTCATATTCACCACATACAACTCCATTTCCGAGCTAGCTGTAGTATACAAAGATCTGTCCGGATCTTACAACGATATGTTCAAATTTTTGATTGATCCAGGCTTTGCATTTGCCACTGTGTTTGTATATGCTCTGAATTACTTGTGTATTATGCCTTTAGAACTGGTTACTTCCTCCTTACTGATTAGATATTGGACAACAAAGGTGAATTCTGATATTTTTGTTGTTTGCTTCTATGTATTGATCAATGCAGTTAATTTTATCGGATCTATTGGATTTGCTGAATTCGAATTTTTTGTTTCAGCTCTTAAACTTATTGCTGTCATATCTTTTATGATCTTTGGTATTATCAAGGATGTAGGTGGTGTTCCTGGTCAAGAATATATTGGAGGTAAATATTGGAGAAGTCCTGGCGCCTTTTCTAGCCATTCAAAGATTGAAAGATTCAAAGGACTTTGTGCATGCTTTGTCTTTGCATGCTTTTCCTATGGTGGGCTTGAAGTATCTGTAATGCTATCATCGGTGGTTCAGAATCCAGTTTATGCTTTGAAGAAAGCCAGAAAGATGCTTTTGTATAGAATCTTCCTAATTTACTTTGGTATTATTATTTTTATTGGGTTATTAGTCCCATACACTAACGAAAAACTATTAGGTGGTGGTTCGTCCGCATCAGATGCATCTCCTTTGATCATAGCTGTTGCAAATATCAAGGTTTATCCGCATATTTTAAACGCAGTAATTTTGTTATCTGTTTTATCAGTAGCTAATTGTGCTTATTATTCAGCAGCAAGAATATTACACTCATTCTTTGTGCAATTCTACCCTCATCCAACTTTGATTAAAGTTGACAGAAAGGGAAGAGCTGTGACATGTATGTTCATCACCTCTATCTTTGGATTACTGAGTTTCTTTGCTGCTGCCCCATTCAGAGTAGATTTCTTTAACTGGTTACTAGCATTGTCTGGATTGGCTGTGCTTTTCCTATATTTTGGGTTCAACTTAGCTCATATAAGATTTAGAGCAGCCATGAAGGTGCAAAACAGATCTTTGAATGAGTTAGCCTTTATCTCACCAACAGGTGTTTGGGGTTCATATTGGGGTATTTTCATGGTTGTGATAATATTCATTGCCCAATTCTGGGTAGCTTTAACACCTATCGGAACTCATACTCCTAATGCCCAATCATTCTTCCAAAATTACTTATGTGCAATTTTATGGATTCTGTGTTACATTGGCCACAAGTTGTATAATAGAAATTGCCAGTTTTTAATTCCTTTAGATAAGCTGAATATTGACAAGGATAGAATAATATACAACCATGAAGAACTAATGCAGCAAGAAAAGGAACATTTGAAAATGACACAAAATGGAAGATTTTGGAAAAAACTTTTCAATTTCTTTTGTTAGTTATGTGTATATATTTTAATGACAACTCAATAATATTTTATTATGATATTTAAGCCTGCTTCAAAGGGTTATTCATTAATGAAATTATTCAATTTGTTTATGTCATTAACTTTGTGTAGCGTTTACTCTAAAGAAAATCGTGAGTTTCCCATTTTGCCATCTACGAAAAAAAAAAAAAAAAAATGGAAAACATAACACCTTCATCACAAGGTGTTGTTTTTATTTCCCTCATTAATTATACAATTTTAAACAGATTGTTGGGAAACATAACCAAAAACAAGCTCTATATAATATAAATAAAATGTCTGAAGAACAAAAACCAGAAGTCAAGCCAGCAACCACCGATGCTGACCACGTCTCTATTAAAGTAACTGATGGTGATTCCGATATTCATTTCAAAATTAAAAAAGGTGCCACCTTGAAGAAATTGATGGATGCTTGGGCTAAAAGACAAGGTAAGGATGTTTCTGCTTTGGTTTTTACATTTGAAGGTATCACATTGACCCCAGAACATACACCAGAAGACTTAGCCATGGAAAACAACGATATCATTGAAGTTTACAGACACCAAAGTGGTGGTTATGTTTGTTAAATGTGTATAAAGACTTTATATATACTAGGAATTGCGTAATGAATTTAGTCTAATAAGAAATTATCAATTTTTTATTATTATTTTGAATTGGCAAAGATTTGCTCAATATTTTTATTTAAATTTGAGTTCTTTAAACTTTGCTTCAACCTTTTTTTGTTTTTTTTTTCTAAACTTGATAACATAGATCTTGATGATTAACTATAGAATTTTATTAATATAATAATTTATGTAATGGATATATATCTTTTATCATACATGAATAATGCCTGTAAACTTCCGGTAATTACTACTCTTTATTTATTCAAAATAATTGGGCTAGTAACTCAATGTACACAGCTATTTGGAATTGATCCAAAACAATTTCTTCAAAGTTAACAATATTTTTCTTCTTACTTACTTCAAAAGTGCCTTTGATCAAGTTTTTTTCAGATCCACTGAACCATTCACCTTTTTCTATAATTCCCAGATTGTTTGGTATAGCACACAACCAGATTCTTGTTTTATAAAATCTGAACAACTCTTTGATCAATTCTCTATAATCATTTCTTTCTTTGCAGATATAATAAAAGGTCAACTTTTTTTTATCAAATTGATACTCTGAATTTAAGATCTTGATGTTCAACTTGTTATTCTTGTTTTCTTGTCCTTCTAAAGCATCATTATTGTATGAATCCAATTTGCTCAATGCAAAGTTCAAGGCTTTTAACTCTTCTTGAAGCTTTTGTAGCAAAGAGCCTGTGCAGTCCTTTGGTGACGCAAATCTCACAACCTGTTTTGAAGGAATAATCAATTGTGTTAGTTCTTGCAAATCATAGAGCTTAGTATCAATGATTTTATTCAATGGTTTTGTTCCCAGAACATGAGTGTGTCTTTCCAAAAGAGCATCAATGAAATCTTTATTTGGATGATGTTTTTTAGGATCAGTAATTAAAGAATCAAAATGTATTTTCTTCTTCAAAAAGTTTATTAGCAAACTTAATACGAAACTCATGTGGGGTTCTACAACCATTGCTAAATCTATACCTCTATCACCATCAATGATTACTAAGTTTTTTGGTTTTAAAGTTTGTGAATTTGTGAAGTGTTTGCTAACAGATAAAAGTTCTAACTTTCCATTTTTCAAAGCTACTAAACAAAGATTTTTGCCTTGAGATGAAGTAAAAGGAGTTGTATCTTTTAAAATATTAGAGCTTGAGTTAAATTGCTCAGATACAAATTGTTCATTGCATGAGAATAGATATTTCATGAACTTATTAAACTTATTATTACCGTTGATGTTGTTTAAATAATCTTTTTTCAGCTTTGCCTTCAAACTGTTCACAAATTGAAATACAGCCTCTTGAGCAAAATAGTTTTGACCAGCTTGATCATATAAAGTCTGTAAGTCCTTTGAAACCTCTTGTTTATTTGTTGTTTCGTTAATATAAAGACCATTGCCTTTAATTTTGGCCAATAACTGCTCTTGTTTTTTTGTAGAGATTATAGGAATTTGAAAAGAAGTATTTGTGAAGTTGGAACTGCCAGAAGTGGTTTCTGTACTTTCAATTGTTTTGGAAACACCAACAACAGGTTTTTTTGAATCTGTAGACGATTTCTCTTTGCTTGTAGTTTTAATCAATTGCTGCGGCTTGACAACGATATTGCTGTTCAACAACCCATCCTCACTCTTCACACTAGAGTCCTTACTAATGCTATTTTTCTTTTCACTTGTACTGCTTTTAGATTGTCTTCTGGGAGTATTAAGTAAAGCATTATTTCCAGATGGTGTGGTGACAGAATGATTGCTGGTGCTGCTAGTAGAAGTTTTTCTAGAATTCAAAATATTATTTCCTTGGGTAAGCACAGCTGTATTTTGTATTTGAGAATTCTTATTCATATTGAAGTTAAGCATGCTGCTTTGTATAAGAGGTTCAGTAATGGTACTTGCAGAAGATAAAGCATTGTTGTTGTATTCAGAAATAAAACTAGCACTGTTGTTTCTCATGTTACCGACATTGGCCGGGTGATTAGAAAAATTACTACCAAAGGATGCTCTATTGTACATTGGGGGTTGGTCATTATAAGGATTTGCTGCATCTGGGTTGCTAAAGCTAGACATTCTGGAATAATTAAAATTATGATTGTTGTTGCTGTTTGAAGAGTTTGTGGAGTGTTGACTAAAAGAAGCAGGTCTTATGAATTGATTGTTTTGTTGAGAAAAATTGTTAGTATAGTTGTAGTTATCCAGCATATTACTGTTATCAAAGTTGTTATTGTAACCAACAGAACCTTGAGAAAGTCTTGTTTGATTGTAGCCAATGCTGTTGTTTCTGAATTGATTAAATTGATTATTGTTTTGATAATTGAAGTCATCTTCATCAATGATAGCAGTACCATTCAGATGTTGATTATTGTTGTAGAAGTTGGATAACATATTATTGCCATTGGGAATACTGTTTTGTCTGTTGGAGTAGAACTGGTTGATATTCGCTGTTTGGTTGTTGTTATTAAATTCTTGCCCATATAACATGTTTTGATAAGGATTATTATGGGGCGAGTACTGTTGATTATTAAAGTTATTCTGTTGCATTTTTATATAAAACAACTTTGTAGATAAGAATGGTTTTTTCCCTTTATATACTTTTTTATATTATGATAAGATTACCCCTATTGAAATAATGTTTTATTAATAAAGATAACCCTCTAGATGATTAACAGCGTCATTCATACAATAATTGATAAAGAAAAAACAGAAAAACCCTATATTTGTTTTTTTAACTAATAACATCATTTTTACCCTTCTGTAAGGAAAAAACAACTGCAAAAAAAAAAAAAGAACCTATAATTAAAACAGGTGAAGACCAACGTGCAGCAAAATTAGCCACATTTTTTTTTGTGTAACTTAGTTAAAGTGGGTTTTTTTACACCAATAAAATGGATTTACCCTTTAATTCTTCTGTTATCTATACATTTTTTTTTTTTGACTCTAAGGGCAAATATTAGTAGATACTGCCACAGCGCACTTAAGATAGAATGTACATATGAAACTTTGATAGATTAATACTTCCCAAAAGGGAAATTTATGATTATTTTTTTTTTCTTGTATATATTACTTCAACCATTTCTCCAGTTCCTTAGAAAATCTATTGAATGATTTCTTGCTTCCACTCAATTTTCTTAATTTGATGTTCAAACCTTCTATGGTTAATTCAAAGGCAGTTGATCTTAGGCTTAATACGTTATCGCTTGAAATGCCACCTTTGATGTAAGAACTTCCATCAGTTTCTATATGTTTCAAACCCAACTTAGATTTTTCCCAATCCTTGAATTGATAATAAATCTTTTTCAGTAATTCCTTATCGTGCTTATCTCCATATTTGATTATTTTAACATCATCAGTGATTTCGGTGTTTGGAGTGAAGATTCTAAAGATACCTGATTTTTTTCTTTGGATTGTTTGTTCTTCTGTCAGGGTGTTTTTCTTTGGAATAACGATCTTATCATCTTGTTTTTTGGCTTCAACTTCTTTTTCTTGTTTTTCGCTTATCTTTCTTTCATTTTCCTTCAATTTTTGCTCTAAAAGTAATGAATTTCTAGCGGATTTGGATTGATCAACAGGAGGTAAGTCTGGTAGCTTGACCTCTTTAGGCTCTTCTTCATCTTCCTCATCGCTGCCTGTGAATCTGTCAGCAAAGTTCAATCTCATTTGAGAACTTCTGGACTTTACTATTTCCCCATCCTTATTTTCAACAATTTCAACTTCGCCATCCTCTTCATAGTTTTTATCTTCAAATAAAAACTGTTCTTTATTGTTGTTTTCTTCCTTCAAATGTTTGGATAGATTAGTTGATGAAAATGTCGATAATAAACTTAATCTCTTTTCATTTTCACCATTTTTCAAAACTCTTGGAATCACAACATCGCTTAGTTTATTAACTTCATCATTTTCATCTTCAAGTTCATAAACTAATACAGTATTTTCATCCACATTGCCAGTACTTTTGTTTACAGCTTTAGAATCATCTAAAATTGCTTTATTGTCGTCATCACTTTCTTCTAGCAAATCCTTCTTTTTGATTAAAGACTTTCTGGCAGACTTTCTTTTAGCACTGTGTTTTTTGTTCTTTTTTATAACACTTCCACCATATTGACTTTGTATGGCCAAAAGGGATCTTCTTTTAGCGGCCTTTGTAGTAGATGAACTTAATCCAGTTGATGCTAATTTCATAGCCAAGTCAAATTGGGAACCTAAAAACTTACTTCTTCTTAAACTTTCCATCATTCTTCTTTCAACTTCTACTTCATCAATAACTGTATTTTCCTCTTCAGATTCAGATTCATATTCACTGTTGGAATCATCGCTTTCTTCAGGTAACATGGTTTTGGAGTTGTTAACACTTGAATCGTATCCATAAATTCCTGGATCCAATCTTGAAACAGGTCTGGTTGATAAGGAAAACGCTCTTTTTTGCAAGTTGGCTACATCCTCAGGTAGGTTCGCCTTTTTAGTAGTTGGTTCGCTAACTGATCTTTGATTGATTTCAACTTCGTTTGTTTCAATGGTTTTTTCAGAGTCATCTTCCTTTTCAGTTTCTTCTTCTTCTTGTTCTTTGGTAACAGGCTCATCCTTTTCGTAATCATCAATAGTGAAGGCAGACGAGTTGTCATCATCATTTAATTCATCTTCAATGTCTTCTGTTTGATCAACAAAATCAGAATTAGCAACATCATCGTTCATGTATTCTTCCAAGTTGATCTCTTCTAAGATCTTCAAAGATTCTTCATTCAAAAGACTTTTTAAGTAAACAAGTCTTTCTTTAGTATTGCTCAATCTTTGTTCTAACTTCTTTTCATAAACCATGATTTTCAAACATCTTTCCCTCTTTAAATTTTCGGATTCTAATTTTTCTCTTTCTCTCTTTTCAGCTAATTCCTTCTTGTGTTGTTCTTCTCTCAAAGCTTTTTCTTTTTCTTCAATTTCCCTTCTTAGTTCTTCTTCTCTCTTTTTTAATTCTCTTTCCTTGATCAACTTTTCCTTGATAATCTTTTTTCTTTCTTTTTCTAACATTTCATACTCAAATACTTCATCTATCAAAGTAGCAAAGGATTGAGAAGTTCTTCTAGTTTCTGTTTCTATATATCCCCAATCAGATTCTTGAAGAGTGGTCAACTTAGCATAAGTGGAGATTAATTTTGTTGTCAAAGATGACCTTTTACCTTGTCTAGAAGTTTGACCTAATGAAGTATACTCAACATTTGATTTTTCAGGAGAATGGTTAATCAAATTGTTATCTTGAGTGAATGAAATCAATGAGTTTCTAGATATGTTTCTACTCAATCTCTTACTGATGGATTTGGATATTCTTTTGTTTGCGACGGCCTCTTCAATTTGTTGAGGTTCTAAATCCTTTGGTGTTTCAGTGTATGTTGGTGGTGGTGGCGGGTCTCTAGATGGAGAAAATCCATCATCTACAACATATCCACCATTTAAGGTTCCATTTCTCTTTAGAGGAGTAGAGCCTAAGCTGCTTGATGTAACGTCATTAGAATTGCTTGATGAAACAGATGAAGATGTATTCAAGTGTTTTTGATTTGTCAAGTACTGAGATGTTGGTCTACTAACACTACCACTGGATTTTCTACTTGCAGATGAAACACTTATTTGAGATAATCTTTTGGATTGGGATTTCGGTAATGCGTTAAATGATGAAGTTGAAGAAGAGTATCTTTTTTGCTTTTGAGGACTTGTTCTCTTTTTACTTCTTTTATTAGGTACTATTTCCTCATCTTCTTCCTCAGCCATCAACATCTTGTGTTGTTGCTGAATACCCACCTTGAAGTTATACAGTAAACCGTAGAATGTCTTTTCTAAATTAGCTTTAGGCTCTTTCAATGATTTTATAATTTCTTGTCTGTCTTTACCGTTCCAAAGAACTACCAGGTTATTTAAAATAGATGGATCTATATCAGCACCGTCAGCTAATGGATTTAAATATGTATCTTCTCTTGGCAAGTTTCTAATGGACATAGAATCCTTGATACTTGGATATTTCTTCAACAATGGATGCTTCAAGATATCCCTTGTACCAATTCTCTTTTTTGGATCAACAGTCAAGATCTTGGCCAATAAGTCTTGAGCTTCTCTAGAAATATTTTCAGGCATGTAGAAACGACCAGCTTGGACCTTCAATAGAATTTGTCTAATATCACCGTTTTCTTCATCAAAGGGCAAAACACCGGTTAATAAAGCATATAAAATTACACCACATGACCATACATCACTTTCAAAACCTTGATATGGTAATCCAGATACAATTTCCGGAGATGCATAATGAGGAGAACCGCATGAAGTCTCAAGCAACTTGTCTTTGGTTTCTAAAGCAGCCATACCAAAGTCTGCAATCTTAATATTGGATTTATGGTCCAATAATAAGTTTTCAGGTTTCAAATCTCTATGAGCAATACCCAATGCATGGCAATAAGAAATACCAATGATGATTTGCCTAAAGAATCTTACAGCTTCTCTTTCTGTTAAAGGACCTCTTTCAACTAATAACTTGAAAAGTTCACCCTTTTCAACATATTCCAAAACCATAAACAAATCAGTTTCAGTTTCCCAAACATCATACAGTCTCAAAACATTAGGATGGTTTAGAAGTTTCATGATGATGATTTCTCTTTCTATACCATATGGTAGAAAATCTTTATCTTCATTTCCCCCAGCAACTGTGGAAGTGGTATTTTGATGAGCCATAAACAAAGACTTGGATACAATCTTAACAGCTGCTTGTTGTCCGGTTTTTTCATGAATAGCTAATCTGACTTTACCTGATGACCCAAACCCAATGGTTTCGGCCATTTTCCAAGGCCCGATTTTCGAAGTATCTGTTGCTTCTCTACTATGATGGAATTGTTCTTGTTCTTGAATAGTAGACATGTTGAATTATTATATTTATTTAAGAATGTGTGATATTATTTTGTTTAGCTGCAACTATGACTTCTTGGTTGTTTTTTTTTTTTTTTTTTTAAATTTTAAATATCGAAAAGTTTAGGTTATAATTTAAAAATAAAATAAAAAAGCAATGTTTATAGTAAGTTTTTATTAGTTAAATTAAGTTATTAATAGTGATCAAAATATAATATAGTTACAGGTGTTTACAACTAAAACTATTTTTGGTATACTTTCAATTTGTATGTCTTGTATTCTGCTAATTTTCCAATTTTACCACTTTTAATTAATAGCTATATTTTAAAACTTTCACTCTAATTGAAACTTTTCATCACGTAACAATGTTTATCCCAAATATTTGAATAAAAAAAATTTAAGTTTTTTTTTTAAAATTCTTACCAGCAAAAAAAAAAATTTTCCTTACTTTAAACAAGTGAAAAAAAAACACGACTCTAAATTACCTTTTTAGGAAATATAATTCAATTATCTTTCCCAATTAGGGAAATTAATTAGTTAAAATGAAGATATATACAATACTATTAAGCCAAATCATTTTTCACGTAATGGTAATTGAATGCTATCAATTCACCTAACCCGGAGATATCTTGAAACCACTCTGCACCGTGGTATTTTTCATCTGTTCCATAGCCTCTTCTGCATTCACCAACGGCTTTTGCCTTTGAAGGATCAGGAACGCCTTGGAATAATAACCATACGTAAGCGTGATTTTGTTCAATTCTTGGACCTGGTGGCACATACTCAAGTACAATGTTTTTGTTTTTGCTCTTGTTTGTAACAACTAGTTTATCGTTTTTTACGGTTGGTTGAAGATTTGTTACTAAGTAATGACACCCTTCAGCAGAGGCATCTATATCACTCATTATTAGAGTGTATAGTGATTCTTGAGAAGTTATTTTATCAGAAGAAACTGTGACTAATGGTATATCTTGAACATCCTTAGCTTTTAATTGAGTGCCTGGACTGATAGGCTCGCTTGATGAAGGATACACAACATTTAAGTTGCCTTTTGGAAATTCTATTTTTGAGTGTGTGTTTGCAAATGTTTGATTGAATACTTTGTCCATATTGTTTTATTATTGGTTTTGAATGGTTAGTTTTTTAAATGAATTAAGCTTGGAGTAAAAGCAAACTCCCCCCCCCCTTTATTATATATGCTATATGGACCATTATTACCACGTTATATTTTGGTAAAATAAACGGATTTAACCACTTTTTTTTTCCAACTGTTTTCCGCATAGTTTGTTTACATGTGAAAGAAATAAAGTATTATAGTTTGTGACTTAAAGATTAATTCTTTTATATTTAACATCTATAACTATAAAGATGAAAAAAGTTGATATGTTAACATTAATTTTTTTTTTTTCAAGTCATTAAACAAAAAATAATTATATATATATATATATATTTTAATCTTTGTTTTCGGCAAAGAAAAAGTTGATACCAACCAAAGGACCTAGCTTCTTTTCTTTGGCAAATCTTTCAACACCAGTGGCTGGTTCACCGTAGTTCCAGTTTACTCTATTGTCACTCAAACCAGCAACATCTTCTCTAGTCAAAGAACCCTTGAATAATAACCATACGTATCTGTGCACACCAGTACCTTTTGGTGGGGCTGGGCCTTGGTAGTCGACTAAGGTCTTCAAATGAGATGCATCAATAATCTTAAACTTATCAGTGTTACCAGGGTGAGTGGCGTTAATCTTTAAGCCAGTTCCAATGTAATGAAGATACTCAGACCATTTCTTGTCAGCTCTAGATGGAGCATCCGGATCAGTCAAGATCAGGGTGAATTCAGTATCAATGTCGTTTATTTGTAAATCTTCGCTGGAGTTATTGAAGAAGTTTTCGGTTAAAATAGCTTGTATTTGAGGTAACTCTTGTGTGTCGTTCACAGGCAGAGTGTTTCCTAAGGAAGCTTGATGTTGTCCATATTGGACGCTTAACAAGGATTGTGATAAAACAGGCAAGGAAATGTCTGATTTAGGGAAAATATCAGATAAAATGCTGTGTTGGTCTAAAGCAGCTCCGATGGATTTTGGTAAGTTTAAAGTGTTAATCATTGTTGTAGGTGAATGTAGAGTTATATGTATTTGTTTTTGGTTTCAACTCTATACTTTTTTTTGCCATATTTACTGATATAGAAACATGCTACTTATATACAAAATCAGTAATTAGCTTCCCCTTAAAAAAAATGATGTATGTGTGTGTTTTTCTTTGATAAGCTTGAGCCTCCCATTTATGATGAATCTTTAGGACGTAAAAATCAAAAAAAAAAAGGTACATACGCTCTTAATAGGTGCAGACACCAACGTTAAGTGCTAATCATTGCTAAAATGATGAATATAAAAAGAAATTTACGCTAAATACGTTTTTTGCTATAGCATATGAGAAAAAGATTTAAGTGCTAATTTCTCAGCATCATCATTGGCAATATATTCATAATCAAAGAGCTATTTTCTCAGCATCATCATTGGCAATAAATTCATAATTATTTGTTTTATTTTATTACGATCTAAACGCGGGCACTCAGCCGCGCTCTTTAGTAGGTCTCGCTTTTTTCCCCCTCTAATGGAGATTAGTTTGTTGATTTATGCTTGTTTTAGTAATTTACCTTTGGTGTCTTAATTCGTAACATATTTCTGGTCGGGTAACTTTTTTATAAAAGAATGTGTCGGGGTTTAAAACGAGCAAAACAAACAATTAAAAAAGTGTGTATGCTTTAAAATACACACTTTTTAAATAAAAACACACACAGTTTTTCATAAACGAGTCCATTTTTACACACAAAAGTCGGTTATCTATAGTGTTATTTACTGTTTTGGTTGTAAGCTGAAATTAGTTTCTTTTTTTTTCAAATGGTATCTCAACATGAAGGTGTTAAATTGAATAATGAAAATTTTTTCATTTACAACATACTTGATTGATGCATATATAAACCTTTTAGTTAAATATTGTATTTCCATTAACTCTTTCAAATTTTAGAATTAACTGTTCTTTCTCTCTAAAAGAAGGATCTCATACACAAAACCGTTAAAAAAAAAAACATAATACAAATATAACATAATGGGTAAGAAATTTTTGTTTACTTCTGAATCTGTCGGTGAAGGTCACCCAGATAAAATCTGTGATCAAGTCTCTGATGCTGTCTTAGATGCTTGTTTAGCTCAAGATCCTTTATCTAAGGTTGCTTGTGAAACCGCTGCCAAGACCGGTATGATCATGGTTTTCGGTGAAATCACTACCAAGGCTGTCTTAGACTACCAAAAGATTGTTAGAGATACCGTCAAGCAAATCGGTTACGATGACTCCTCCAAGGGTTTCGATTACAAGACCTGTAACGTTTTAGTTGCTATTGAACAACAATCTCCAGATATTGCTCAAGGTGTCCATGAAACTAAAGACTCTTTAGAAGAATTAGGTGCTGGTGATCAAGGTATCATGTTCGGTTATGCTACTGATGAAACTCCAGAATTATTACCATTAACTATCTTATTAGCTCACAAGTTAAACATGGCTATGTCCGATGCTAGAAGAGATGGTTCTTTACCATGGTTAAGACCAGATACCAAGACTCAAGTTACTATTGAATACGAAGAAGTTGAAGGTAGATGGGTTCCATTAAGAATCGATACCGTTGTTGTTTCTGCTCAACACGCTGAAGAAATCTCTACTGAAGATTTAAGATCTGAAATCAAGGAAAAGATTGTCAAGAAGGTTTGTCCTCCTGAATTAATCAATGAAGATACTAAATACTACATCCAACCTTCCGGTAGATTCGTTATTGGTGGTCCTCAAGGTGATGCCGGTTTAACTGGTAGAAAGATCATCGTTGATGCTTACGGTGGTGCTTCTGCTGTCGGTGGTGGTGCCTTCTCTGGTAAGGATTACTCCAAGGTTGATAGATCTGCTGCTTACGCTGCCAGATGGGTTGCCAAGTCTTTGATCAAGGCTGGTCTATGTAAGAGAGTTGAAGTTCAATTCTCCTACGCTATTGGTATTGCTGAACCATTATCTGTTCACGTCAACACTTACGGTACTGCTACTAAGTCTGATGAAGAAATTTTACAAATCATCAAGAATAACTTCGATTTAAGACCTGGTGTTTTAGTCAGAGAATTAGACTTAGCCAGACCAATTTACTTACCAACTGCTTCCAATGGTCACTTCACCAACCAATCTTATCCATGGGAAATTGTCAAGGAATTGAAGTTCTAAATTAAAATGTTTATAGAGATAGCTTTTTTTTGTTTGTTTTTTTGGTCTTTTACTGATTATGTAATCAAATATAAAAAGAAATGAAAAAAAAGATAATAAGAAAGATTTAAAAAAAAAATTAAAAAGTAATTAATGTAAATAATTATATAAATATTAACCTAGGGTAGATAACATCAATTTTACAGTTATTCTAAGAATTAGTTTTTTTCAATTTTATCCAATTCTTGATTTAAAATTTCAATAAGGTTGGCAAAATTGTCTTTGGCTACATTAAAATCTTCATATTGCAAACATTGAATACCAATTTTTGCTAGCTTAACCATTTTGTCAATAGTTTCTTGTGATGTGACGATTTCTGAAATATCTGATGTGTTGTAATCACTCTCATCAGAAGATTCTTGCTGCTCAATATTTGTTTTTCTTGTTAAAGCAATATCTTCAAGATCCAATGCTGTTTCTGGTTCAGTTGCGTGTGTATCTGGCAAGACAGGAAGATTTAAATCACTTGCGTTATGATTAATTGCAGAAATTTCTTTATCGGATTCAAACTCTGGTGCTTCTTCTTCACTATCTGCAGCTTCCTTGTCTTCGTATGTATCTAATTGTTGCTGCAAAAGTTCGTCATCTTGTTTATCAAAATCAGGAACAAAAGTTAATACTTTTTTCAAAAGCATTTTAAGAGTTTTGACCTTATTTTGGCCATCCAACTTTTTTACTAATTCTAATAACTCTTCATTTGATTCAATATATTCGCTGGTGAATGACTTTTCAAATGTTTCTATTAAGTCTATGTTCAACCATATAGATTGTACGGCGTTATTCTTATCTTCATCCACATTTGAAGAAGCTTTACCAGATAAGTATTGTTTGGTTAGATCGATGTTATTTTTATACATGACTATTAAATACTTTATGAATATCTTTACCTTGTTTTCATCTTCAATCTCCGAAACTTCTGGCTTGATTTTTTCTATAGTATCCATCAAATCGCTTATTAAACTTTTATCTTCATAATTAGTAGTTATTAATGTTTCCACAAGGCTCAAATTGTGATAGTATGAAAGTAAAGATAAGGATTCATTTGCGTTCAAATCTGAACTTTCTCTGATTAATCTTTTGATGTTAGACATGATAACAGTTGTATGTTGTTTATTTTGGTGTTTTCGTTCTTTTTTATAGAATTATAAGGGTGTAATGAAAAAGCTCAGATAAAGGCTGGCACATACAACGCGCTACCAATTTTTTACTCAAATTTTCAATATTAAATAAAACTTGTTAGTATGCTATAATAGCTGTTATCGTATCACTGAAATTGTAATCGTGAAGACTAAGGTTTTTTTTTTTTCTCAAATAATAAAGCGACTTGTTCTGTTCACTTCAATTTGGTGTTTTTCTGTAGAGTGATGAAGTCGTCACGTAGTGAACATTGTAACTGCAGAAAATACATTTGACGAATTCTTTTCTAACGAAACAAAGAAAAATTAGAACAATAGTATTAGTATATTATTCTGTTGCTTGATTCAATTTAGACACCAGATTTATTTTATTCACCGTTTTAGTCCCATTATTGACTGCAATTTGAACAGCTTTTACTATAATTATGTAGAGTACACGTGACTTACGCCAGACTTTTCATTACTGTTTTGGGGGTAATTTCTCACTTCCTTTCGTCAACCTTACAAAAAAACGTGTTGTTTGTTTTCATGTAGCAAACCAAAGAATCAGTAACCAAATCGAGATATTCGGCAAAAATGGACGACCATAACGACAATAAGGAAACTATGATAATGTTTCTGCAAAACTTCATAGATGACAGGGACACACCAAACTTGTTCAACATTTTAGATGACTTAATAGCTCATAATTCAAGCAATAAGCTCACATTAGATTTTAGCATTAGCATAGATGATGATGGAAACTCAACCCTCCATTGGTTATCTAATTTGTGTCTTATTGATGTAATATTAGACATTTTGAGAATTCACAAATCTGATAATTTTAATGATGAAAATTTGTTTATGAAATACAGCCAAAACTTGAAAATCATTATTGATTTTAAAGTATTGAACAATTATCAAGAAACCTGTCTCTGCCAATGTATAAAGTCTAGAAATTCATACATCACAAAGAGTTTCAATAAGATGTTGGACATATATCAAGACCTTATAGATTTCAAGAATGAGCAGAATCAAACTATATTGCATATTTTAAGTGAAAATTACCTACAAGAAGCAAGTGAGTATTACTTAGAAACTATACTTGCGTTTAGTAAGAGCAAATTTGATACTGAATATTACAACCAATGGATTAATACAAAAGACTACAAGACAGGAAATACTATTCTACATACTTCCTCAATCAACAGCAACTTTGATTTAATAAAGATATTGTTAAAGTATGGTGCGGACCCATATGTCACAAACAATGAATATACGAGATCTTTGGATTATGGCATTGGTGAGCTTTCTTTTAATAACAAAAATCCAAGTTTGAAACTATTGGAGGATGAGTTGTTTAACATCAATCAAATCTATGAACAAGATAATAAAAACTACAAAGAAGATATAGTGAATTTAGAGAGCAATTTGGAAGCAAAAAGACTTGAAAACAACAAGCTTGAAGAAATCATTTATCAAAATGACTTGGTAAAGAATTTGGATAATTTGAAGACATATAATTTTTTGAATGATGGATTAATGAAGCAAAAAGAAATTTTGAAGTCACAGTTTGACAGCTTCCCAGAATTTGAAACTTTTATCAAAAACTTTATGAGTCAAAAAGATAATAAAGATTTTATGATTCCACTGATATCACAAGATTTACTAAGATATGTAGACGATGGAATTGGTGATAATTTGAACCAAAAATTGGTCAATGAATTAGATGAATTATCTGTAGAACAGCTTGACACAATGATTGAAACTTATAAGTCTCAAAATAATTCGTTGGCTAATTTGTTAACAAACATGCATAACCAACGATCACTAGAGCTTAATAAATACAGAGAGTTGATTGCTAAATCTTTAGATATGTCATTAGATGACCCTGATGAAATAGATCGATTAATAAAAAATATGTCAGCATCAATTGACAGTTCTTGATGGAACAAAAAAAAAAAATTTAATTCATTATAAAACTTCATATATTAAACTTATGTAAAAACTTTGAAGAGCATTATTTTGTTGGCTTTTTCCAAAAGTATTGTTTATGAACCTTTCTACAAGATCTCAAACCTGATCTACCACCCTTCAAATTGTTGACAATCAAAACTCTTTCTTTATTATGATCCTTTTCAACATCATAAAAAAATTCTGGATCCAATAGTTTTCCAGCAGCATCTTTTCCTTTTCTTAGAATTATTTGGATAGAAGGTTCTAATTTCAATAAAAACTTTTCCAAAAATATTTTAAATTCGGGGAGCGATAGCTTGGTTGAACAGATGCTATTGGATTCATATAGTTGTTTCAATGGAATTTGTTGAATATTAGCAAATGCAATTTGGTTTGTTAATTGGTGGACTACTTCTTTGACCATTATTTTTTCAACTTCAATCTTTTCCATCAAGTCCTGTAGTAAAGAAGAAGTTGACTTGCTTGTTTTTTGTTTTTTGACAACATTAGTGTGGACACTTTCTGTTTCAGTATGGGTTCTTTTATGACTTGTCTTTTTACCTGCATTATTTTTATCTTCATTGGTATCATTTAATGCTAATCTGTCATTCAAATTTTGAATAACTTCGTTGTTACTGATTTCTTCTTCTTCATGATACTCAACTACTGAAGATAGTGGAGAAGATAATAAAACGGATTGGTCTTCATTTTTTGAAGCCTTGATGTTATCAGCAGTTGATTCAACATTGCTAATTTCTTGTTCATCAACAGAATGCTTGATTTTCAATTCTAAACTTATAGTACCAAATCCTAATTGCAAACCAGTCATGTATGGAATAAAGCAGATTTCCTTCTCATTTAAAACAAATGAGGTGATTCCTTTGTTCTTGAAAACTTCTTTGTCTGTATCGTCACTACTAGAAGATTCTTCAATAGGAACTAATTCATATATTTTGTCCTTCAATTGTCTTATCAACTTGTAATTCAACATTTTAGGGAAGTTTACGACTAAACCATTTTTACCATAACACTTAATTCTTAAAGTATTGCTATTTGGGAAATAAGTAACAGCCAAGTGTTGTCTAGAAACTAAGGTAGATTTAGGAGATAACTGGTAGTCGTTTTTACTTGAGGAACGACCAATGGTAATGGTCTTAGATTGCTCATTTTCTTTGATATCAAAAGTCAAAATTTGTAAAATTTTCTTGATGCTTGGTTCTTGTACATCATTTGTTGGCATACCAAATTCGTCTTCTGGGTTAGATTCAATAGAGTAGTTAGCATTTTCTGATTCTAAGATAGTAGAAGAGTTATGTGTATTGGTATTGGATCCAATGGACGATGACAAATTAATATTAGTATTTTTAAGATCATTAGCCAATGATGATGAAGGGGCTCCAATAAATGTTGATTCAGATGGGTTATAAGAATCCACGGTTGACATTTTAATTTTTCTTTGTTTGGCTGCTATCTCAGACATATTTTGCAATTGTGATAATCTTTTTTTGTTTATTTGATTTAATATAGCTTAACTGATGGTTTGTTATATACTATTTTTGTATTGATTAAGTATATACCTGAATCCTTAATAGCTGTTCTGTTAAACAGTAGTGTAGTGAAAATATCGCGTATTTGTTATTTTTTAAAATTTAAATATATAGTAGGCTTCTCAGTATCCTCTATAGGCTAAAAATTTTCATAAGCAGTATATATTTTTTTTTTGGTGCACTACAGCAACGCATACATGGGGGTTTTACGTGTCGCACAGGGAAACAAGTTTGGCGTCACATCGGGTCATGTGACCAAAAATGTAAGCATTCACTCAAAATATCAACACGTGACCAGAATTTTTAGAATATATTTTTTTGTAACAAAAAAATAACACAATATTCCCAAAAGAGATATTCTCAAAAAAAAAAATGGGTTTGAAATAAAAGTGTTACAAATTACTACTTTGGGTAATGTGTAAAAAACTTTTGAAGAAAAAAAATAATAAAAAAAAAGTACAGCCAAGTTGCCTAATTGGGACATATTAACAAAAACAAACATACATACACTTGCAATCAAAAAGTTGAAATTAAATTCATACGGATTCAAAGATTTCCTAAAAAAGAAATACAAAGTCAAAAAGAAACTTATACGTATTTTCTCATTCAAGTGTATCTAGTACTTTTTTATTATTTACTAGTGTTCAAGAATCTACTGTAGTGTAAAAAATTATATGGTGGTTATATTTCTACTTAGGTAGTTTAGTGAATATTTTTCTTTTTTAGTGCTAAGAATGTCTTAATACGGTAAAAATACAGTTGAGCAGATATTTTTATTAGGCTTTTTTTGGTGGGAAGAAAAAAAAGAGAATTTCTTAGTGAATTTGTTCATTTTACTCTTTGGAAAAAAAGGATTAAATATATTTTTTTTAAAATAGATATTGGAATAAAGACCAAACAACTAGTTATAATAAACCAACAATATGAGTAGTATGTATACCTAATAACGATGAAAATAAGGGATTATGACCATGGCGGAAAGAACACTTAACTTGAAGTAAAGAAATGACGAATGATACTGCAATAAATGGAGAGAAGACAGTTTATATTATTGAAGAGTAAATCAAGAAGATTTGACAAATAGTGGTAGTTGCTTTGATTGATTGGCAAAGATATGGAGTTAAAATTTAGGTTAACGAGATAGGGTTTACCCAATGCAAAACTGCCAGTAAAAATAATGATAATAATAGCATAAAGTAACAGAGCAAACATGAATCTTTGTGATAACTACCACATGTAGTTTAATGAATAATTGGATTACACCGGTTTAGAATGATAACGGAATCAAGAAAGTTCAGATTCAAAATTAGTGATAAGTGTAAAGAATTTAAGATTGAAAGATACTTATAAAAATATTATGTTAAGCGACACAATCTTAGGCAAAGACCCAAGTCTTATTGAAGTTTTCAAATAATACAAAATAAGGGATATGATATTTGTTTGTTTTTCTCAATTATACCAAGTTATTCAGAAAAAGTATACAAAATAGCAAATGGTGTATTATTCAATGTAACACTCACATAACCGATAATTATGAAAAAAAGACATTCAAAAGATTTACAGAAAGATTTAAGTACTTAACTTCCGCTATACGGATCACCTCCCAAGCTTGACACAAACGCAAATAAGGCTTTACCTTTACTAACAATTAATTTCCTATTTTTTTATTCATTAATAAAAAATTATTACCCATTAACATTCTTAAACAGAAGGTACCCCTTCCTTTGGTAAAAAACACAACAAGACCCACACCTTATGTAACAGATGTGGTACTAGAGCTTTCCATATTCAAAAGAAGACCTGTGCTTCTTGTGGTTACCCAGCTGCTAAGATGAGATCTTACAACTGGGGTGCTAAGGCTCAAAGAAGAAGAACTACTGGTACTGGTAGAATGAGATACTTAAAGAACGTTTCTAGAAGATTCAAGAACGGTTTCCAATCTGGTGTCGCTAAGCCACAAACTGCTTAAACTTTTTAAAAAACAAGTGTATAATTAATACAGTTGTGATGAAAGCATCACAATGATTTATATAATTCAGAATTTAAAAACAAGCAACAAAATAAGACTTCAAAAAAAAAAAATATAAAAAAAAAAACAACAATTAATTTACTTTATATTAGTTTTCTTTAATAGCATTAAATCTTTGTAGATTATAGAATTAATGCATCGTATATTGATTCTGATTCCTCAAAAGTCAGTAAACCATCTAATAGATCTGTTAAAAAATCTTTGAGCAACTCATGTTTAATTAATACATTCTTTTGATCTTGATAAATGATCCTGGAAACATAAACAATCAAATCTTTTTTCCAATTCTCATCGTTGATGATCAAATGCTCCATTTTATCCGTAACCACTTTTATGTTTTCAAAATTGGTTTTATCAAGGTGTTCCAAGTTCAATGAATTTATATTTGAACTGTCTATGGAATTCTTGCTAACTTCATTTTCTTCCACTTCACTATTCTTTCTGATTGGTTTCTTTTCAAGTAGCAATTTCAGTGTGTTTAATCTATCATGAAACATTTGCAGTATTCTAATACATTTAATCGTATTTCTTTTTTTCAATACCAAATCAGACTTTGTTTTCTCACCTTGGCAAGCCATAAAGTTAGTTGTCAAAATAACCGTGACATTTTTTAATAATGTCGTGAGTGTACCATTTTGATCGACATTATCAATCATCTTCTTGTCACCTTTACTGTAAATAAAACACTTAAACCAGTCATTAATAAAATCAAATATGTTGTCTAATATTACACAACTGATATCTTCACAAACCTCGTGAACTATTATGTAGTCATCATTCTCAAATGTTTTCAATTGACAAGTTTCATTTAACAATAAGCTGTAATAGTTATCTAAAGTATTCCGTTGGCTGATAGCCTTTCCCCCAATAAATCTTTTCAATGAACATATAGATTGTTTTTTTGGTAATTTGTGCAAATAATTTTTCAAGTTGATTTTTAAAAGCCATTCACTTTGTACACTGATCATATCAATAAACTTTATGACATAGTTTTTGTAGTTTAACTTCAAATTGATATTTAAAAAATCATTAAACACATTTAAACTTGTTAGAATTGGTAAAATCAACGGCTGATATGAAGTAGTAAATGTGATATCAAATAAAGCTTTTATGCAGTCATAGATTTCACTAACAATATCAATATCTTCATTATCAAATAGCTCTTTTTTACCAAAGATAAAATCTAAATTGCTAATCAGACTTTCAAATAGATCAAATGAAAAGATTACTATCAAATAATCTACCATTTCTACATGATCACTTGGCATTTCATATAAATAATCTACAGGATCTTTGATCTCATTTATGTCTCTATATTTTATCAGCTCCGGGTCTGTCTTTTGTGAAAGTTGCCTATCAATCCACTTATTTCTTTTAGCTATGTATCCAATACCATCATCGATCAACAAATCATCTTCATCTGCTTGCTGGTTGTTCTGTCTCGACTTAGAATCTTGAACGTCGTTATAACTCGTAGATAGTAAACTTGTATGATTTTTTAAAAACAAGTTTTCGTTGTTTTTTTCCAGTGATTGAATGCCTATATTAAATCTTTTTGCTTTAACAGTACTATCATTGAAATCAAAATATACCACATCCGTCTTAGGTATGATCTTTTGAAGCTTTGCATCTAATATTGATTTGCTTTTAAATACAAACTCATATTCCTTTATCAATTCATAAACCTTGATTATCCTGTAATATAAGTACACATTTGTGAAAACACTAGGCCTGAAATTGACAATTTGATACATCAAAGAAATGATCAATGGAATCGAATTGTTATAGTGTATGTCAATTTTTCTATCTGCAAAGTTTTTAACATAACCCTCTAAATTTTCTATCAACTTTATGATAAACTCAGACAGACTTAGTTTCATCACAAATTCTCTAGCCATATTGATAAACTTTGTTCCAATTTGATCATCCTTGCTGTTAATGTCTAAAAGTTCAATATTTGTCTTTTCAAAACTAGGTAATTTATAACCAATTAATAACGTTAACAAGTTATAATTGTCATTAAATTTAACAGTTGTTTTGAAATTCAAAAAGTGCTTTTTTGGTTTTATTTCTTGACTTAAATTTTTAGTTGTATTGTTTTGCACTGATATAGTTGATGATTCTAGTTTTTGTTTTACATTTACTGGTTCATCTTCTATAAAGTCGTTGTCTTCCGGTACTTTATCAAATATAGACGTTTTGAGTAGCGTACGTTTTGGTAAAACCTCATCGTTTAAAATTTCGTTATGTATGTCTTCGTCTCTTTTTTTTCTTTTTTCAAGTATGGAGCTATTGCTTAAATCTTTAATTTTATTTAAAACTGCAGGAGATGACTTTGACATTACATTATTTTCGCTATCAATAATCATAGAATTGCTATCATTTTCGTACTCAAATTTTCTGCTTGATACTTTTAATTTATGGTTTAAAAATGTCTTCTCATGATTCAATGCTGAAATTTCCGATTTCAATTGATTTAACTCGTCTTCATACTTGCTTATTAGCTGTTCTTTTTCTTTTAAATAACTAGTGGTATTAGATACATTGAGCTTTTCCGATTTTTCATATTTCTCTTTTAAAACTGCTATTTCTCCCTTAGCTATGAATAAATTATCCTGAATGTTTGCTGTATCTACAACAGGCTGTGTTTCCTTTAACTTTTCCCTGTGCCTGTCTATGTACGTTGCCAAATACTCATCTTCTTCCTCACTTGAATCAAAATCCATTATTAATGTTGAGTAGATCAAAGTTCTGTTTGGTTACTGGTGCCTTAGTTGTGACGCGTTTTTTAAAAAAAACTGAACTCTTTAAATTTAATTAGACGTTATTAGCATTATATAAAGAAAAATATAGTATACCATATTCTTAACGCTACCATATTCTCAACGCTACCATATTACCAACGCTAC
>ERZ794949.185-NODE-185-length-23516-cov-164.125826_pt1 | contig 23516 bp, 13 predicted proteins | sample MGYA00511363_ERZ794949 | MGnify/ENA primary metagenome ERZ794949 (study PRJEB30137, sample SAMN04331402) | food metagenome | isolation source: T1 must sample point D1 replicate B | place: Australia: South Australia ...
GTTCTCAATCCCGAAACTGTATTTCTATCATTTCTCATATCGTGTTCTCAATCCCGAAACTGTATTTCTATTATTTCTCATACCGTGTTCTCAATCCCGAAACTGTATTTCTATCATTTCTCATATCGTGTTCTCAATCCCAAAACCGTATTTGTGTTATATCTCATACCGTGTGCTAATTCCCAAAACTGTATTTCTATCTTTTCATATACATTGTGTTAATTCCCAAAACCCCAGATCAATAGCTAAAAAGAATAAAAAACGTGACCTGCTTGTGTTTTATCAATAATGTGAAAAAATAATCCTATTTGGGATAAATACGACCCCAAAAGGGCAAATTTACATTCCTCCAAAAAATGTACCAAATTCCCGTACTAGCATTCCGATTGCATTGGGGTTTTATCCCCCTACGTTTCGTGTTTGATTTTTTTTCATAATGTGCATATTTTTAAACACAGTTCAGCAATTAAAGTTATATCGAGTTTTTTTTTTTTAAATATTGAAAACTTTACTCTCAAATATTAGTTTTACCATTTTGATGAGTATTTCGCTTGCTTTCATTTAGTTTTGAAGCAGCATTTATACTGGAAAAACACCACAAATCCTCACATAACACATTTGAAGCAATTTTTACGGTAGATAAGGGTCAAACACTATGCCGAATAACAACAAATTAACTTTACCCTTGGGCAACATCAACAATCATTTGGATGTTGAAAACAAACAGCTTAGAAATACAATCTCGGTACTTAAGTCTGAGTTATTGAAACATATTTCTCTTAATGAACTAAATGCGATACTTTCTCAAATAAAATCACCATCAAGTACAAGTACTGATGTTAATGAAAGTGGAAGTGTGAATACTACATTAAATTCTGCTTCAAATATAATTCAAAGCTATTCATCTAACGAAAATAAAACTGTTACGCCAACAAGCACCAAGTTTGTAAGTAATACGAGTTCAAATAAAAAAATGTCAATATCACCCTCGACCCTTGGTTTATCAACTATTATAAACAAAGAAAATGTGGCTCCTCCAAGATCCAGAAACAGACAAAGCGATTCATCTACAAGTAATCCAAAAATAATAGATAGTCTTCAATTTAACCACTCGGATGTTTCTCTGACGGAGGCAATTATAGAAGAAGAAGAAGATGAAAAAAATGTTTCTAAAGATTACTATACTCAAAATTCATTAAGATCTCCTGTTGAGCAGGATTTACTAAAAAGCAGTGATAGTACATCTGAAGATTCTGATGACGAATTTAGCTTGAGTAGCTTAACCAATAAGAATACCGATAGATCTGTTAAAATAAAAGGACCGGATTCTGAAAAATCTGTTTCAGTTTCAAGACCAAGATCACCTATATCAATGAGATCACCTAGACTTCTAGACTCTGAGCTTATGGATTTTGACACATTTGGAATTAATGCAGCTGAAGACAACAAGCTACAAAATTTAAATACTCAGTCAATCAACGATCCCAATCAATCTTTCAGTTCTCAATTTTTAGATATTCCTAAAAAACCAAGCCAGATTTCTAATAATGCGTCTGATTTAATCAAAGAAAATGATGAGATAACAGCAAAGGAAAACTCAAATAGCAAATTAGATTTGACATTAGATGATAAAATTTTGAAACCACCAAAGTCTCCAGCCCCTCGTTCCTATATTGCCGATAATGATAAAATTAGTGAAAATATTGACAGAAGAGATAGTGAAGTATCATATAATAGCAGCATTCAATTATCTCCAAGTCCTAGCATAATGATGACTCCTAAATTGACGCACCCAACTAACTTAAAAGCAAAGTCATTATCACCATCGCCAGATTTGAAACCTGCCAAAGTTCAAGAAGAAAATAATAAACCAGCAACTTCCACAGCTTATACAACCTCAAGAATACAAATCCAACCACAAAACAGCTTATCTACTATAAAACAATCTAACTCACAAAAAACACCAACCAGAATGAAAACCATTAATAGTGATGTTATAGATTTTTCAGATGGTAACCAATCATCGAGATCATCTCTGTATGGGAATTCAGTACAAAATAATCTAACCGATAATTTATTACTCTCTCCTAGAGCTCAAAACCTACACTCACCAAGATCTGCATCCAAGAATCGTCACAATATTATTTATGATAACAAGTTGCATTCCCCAATGAGGTTAGAACCTTTAGACATAAGTGAGATAGAAGCAGATCTGAAAAGTTTGAATGAAAGTGAAAAGTCACAGTTAGGCATAGATATTGTAAAACCTGTTATGAAAAAACCTATAAAGCCAACGAAGAATGATTCTTTGTTCGTCCAACCAAACGAGCTTCAAAATGTTCAAATAGACCTATTAAGTTGCATACACTACATAGATGATCCAAACTCTAAAGAATTGGGATTTTTATTTAGAGTTGTTGATAAAAAGTCTGGTAAGAATCTTTATGAATTCACTAAGAAATACGAACAGGTTGTGAAGTTATTGAATTTTTTACAAAAGTATACAAACGTGTCCTTAGATGTTCCGCTGCTACAAAAAGATGAAGAAGGATTTGTTCCAAAACAAATAATTGGTAGATTTGTCAACATCAATAACATTATCAAACATGCGGTGAAGTTTGGTATTGATTCTGACAACATAGCAGTTTTAATTAAATTTGCTGAGTTTATTTCCACAAACATAAGCATAAATACATTTGGTAATGATTTAATGAACTTTAACAAGTTCAATAGTGATAATGTACAAATAAAGTTGGAAAATTATGGTATGATAAAAAAATACAAGACTATCGGAAGTGCTTCTCAATGGAAATGCAGATGCATTGGATTGGTAGCAGAGAGGAATAATTATTGGATGAAATTTTTAGATATACGTGACAACATTCAAGAGGGCTTGAGAATAAGCTCTCATACTAGTTTAGAGTTCTATGATAATAATGAGCAAGATTTAGATAAGTATGGCTGTTACAATGGTTTCTACATTTCTGAAAATGGTAAGAAGTCAACTATAGGAGGAAGTAAGAATAATAGTAAATTCTACTTGTCGTTTGAAACTAGGGAAATTAGAGACAACTGGATTAAAGCACTATATCAGATAATAAAGACTGGATCTTTGAATAACATGGAATTACAGCAAAAACAAGTATATTCGGATGTACAATCAATAAAATCAGAAGATTCCAATGACACTACCAATGTATCAGCTAGAAAATATAGAATGAGATCATTATTTCCATTCAACAAAAAAGATGCAGTAAGCGCCAACCAAAGCACAGAAAACTTAAATGGAGAAAGAAATTCTATTAGCGACCAAACCGGTGATAGTACCGTTATTTTAGACAATAACTCTGACAATGAAGATTTAGAAGATAACAATAAAATATTTGGAAACTCATTACACTATGCACTGTTAAAGTCCAGCAAGAAGTATAATGGCCATGAAGTCCCTAGTATAATTCAAAATTGTATAGAAAGATTATACTTAAAAAATGATTATTACTTGAAAGAGCAAGGTATTTTCCGTATATCGGGATCTTCATTGACTATCAAGAATTTAATGGATAAGTATGATAAAGAGTATGATATAGATTTGAAAACTTTTGATATTCATGTTGTTTGTAGTTTATTGAAAACATATTTGAGAAAAATGCCTGATCATGGTGGTATATTAAGCAATGACAGAAGCAATAGTGTTGATGTGTTGAAGAAAATTTGTGATCAACAAACCTTAAAACAAAAAACTGTTATTCAAGTTTTACAAGAAATGAAGGTTGTATTATGGAATAGAGATGCTATTGACATTGAACACTTTGATTTATGTGCTGTTTTCTTTGAAATGTTAAACAAAATCTGTTCAAAACAAGATTTAAACAAAATGAATTTAAGAAATTTGATTATAGTATTTGCTCCTACTTTAGATTTACCAGTTGACATTTTAGCTCACTTCATCAGAGACTACAACTTTTTATTTAACGAGGAAGCAAATATTGACACAACAATCAATAGAGATGATGTTAAAGTAAACATACCAGGTATGTAATTGTAATTTTATATAAAGATAATATAAAAATAAAACTTGGTATTATTTTGAAAAAAAAAAAAACAAACAAACAAAAGAAGCCATAAAATAAGTCATGAATAAATAATGTACAAAGAATAATACTTTTATTCAGTGTTTCTCTTTCTTAAAACATTTTCAATGAAAGCCTCACCAGCCTTATAAGAAGATCTAACTAATGGACCAGAAGCACAGTACAAGAAACCTAATTCCAAAGCTTTTTCTTTCCAATAATCAAATTTATCCGGATGTATGTAGTCAACAACTTGAATATGTCTCTTGGTAGGTCTCATATATTGACCAAAGGTAACAACGTCACATTTTATTTCTCTCAAATCTTTCAAAGTTTGCAATATTTGTTCATCAGTTTCACCCAAACCTAACATGATGGAAGTCTTAGTGATCAATGAAGGAACAGTTTTCTTGGCGTGTTCCAATACCTTCAATGATTGTCTATAAGTAGCTCTTCTGTCTCTAACAAATGGAGTTAATTCTTCAACAGTTTCCAAATTATGAGCGTATACATCCAAACCTGATTGGGCCATGGTTTCAACACTTTGCAAATTACCCATGAAATCACCACTTAAGGTTTCTACTAAAGTATTAGGAGCTTTTTGCTTGATCTTTTTAACTGTTAGAGCTAAATGAGCAGCACCTGAATCTGCTAAATCATCTCTATCAACAGTGGTTAGAACAACATAACCCAAACCCCATCTAGAAATAGCTTCGGCGGTATTTTCAGGTTCATTAACATCTGGCTTGGCTGGTTGTCTGTTGGTCTTAACAGAACAGAATCTACAACCTCTGGTACAAGTATCACCTAACAACATGATGGTAGCTGTTGCATGTGACTTACCTTTATCACCACCACCCCAACACTCACCAATGTTAGGACACTTAGCTTCTTCACAAACAGTGGCAAGTTTTAGTTCTTTGACATCTTTTTTCAATTTACTAAAGTTGGCACCTTTTGGAATAGATACTTTCAACCATGGTGGTAATTTTTTTATCTTCTCCATGTCTCTTTTAGCTTCAAGTACTGGATCAGATACTGAAAAGTTGGAAGCATTACCACTAACGAAATCTTCAAAAGATGGTCCTTGCTGTGTTAATCTTGTTGATCTTCTTCTTTTAGTTACTACAGGTTCTTCATTGCATAAAGATTGTGATGTGGAGAATAAACATTTTGGAACACTCTTTTTAGTGTTAGCCAGTTGAGTAATAGACTTAAGCATATGGTTAAATCAAATGTAATATTAAGTTTGGGTTTTATGAAAAGTTATTGAGTTGAATGTAGGATATGATCTAATTTGAAATATTCATTTTTTTTTTTTTTCCAAGTTGAATTATTCATAAACTTCTATCAAGATGGCTTAACGCTTCTATTTTGAAAAAAAAAGAAAAAAAAAAAATAGTGTAAAAATTTGCGGTAATAAAATGTCTTGGATTTGACATATCACGTGCCATTATATCCGATTTATAAAACGTGATTAACATACAAATAAAACACAGCATATCTATTTACTTGTTTCTCATTCTCTTTTCACCCAATGCTGTCTCATACAGTTTGTTCAACTTAAGACTATTGCTCATATTTGATTTGACAGTGAATTTGAAACCAAGAGTGGCATTTTCTAGGGGAACAAAAAATTTCACTTCATCACTTATATTTTTCAACGATAACAAAGCCTCTGGACCCTGTTTTGATAGGAATTTGATGATGAAATAAATATTCTCAGGCTTCAAATTCTTTGTTTTCAAAAGTCTTGTGTAATAATTCATGGCCCTGTACAATTCAGATTTTCTACGATAAAATTCAGTTTGATTTAAAGGCATTTCATCATATCTGCCCATCAGATCCATAAATTCACTAGTCATTTCATTAACTACACAATGCCAATCTAAAAATGGGTATTCTAATGTCTTAGCTCGGTAGTCAAACTCTTCGTTTAATTCATTTATTTCAAATGTGGTAAACCACAGTCTTATGAAACTATCATGCAACTTATCATTCAACAGCAATGCTTCGTATAAATCGTGTAAAGTTGTTATGTCAAAGATTTTCACTATTTCTTTCTTTTGATCTAGGTTTATTTGTTCCAGTAGAATAACCAAGTTGAATTCCTCCAAAAAAAATTTGGTAAGTTTTTTGTCAATGACTTTGGTTACGACTATCAATCTCTCATAAGCGGTTTCTTTATTATCTAATAAAGAAAGCTCTTCCATGTACAGTTGTGTAATGCAAATTATCAGTTCATTATTTGTTTTTGCTTGTGGAACCATTTTCAAAAATTTCTTCGTATCATCAGATATATGGTCATCTATAAAAGAAGAATGGTTATTTGATAACAATTTCATGAACTTGGAAATCCATTCTCTAGGATTGCTCTTTTCATTAAATTTGCTTTTCAAATCAACAGTGGAGTGCTTGATAGTGAAGGCATTTTTAAAACTGAGAAGATCTTTTGTTACCAATCTAAGCTTTTTGTTGATGATATCTTCATCTTTAAGCATCTTCCTTTTTTGGTTACTGAGTCTCTCTTTTTTGCAATTATCTAATTTTTCAACCCGGGTTAATACCGGTCATACTATAGATCAACAAACAGTACTACTGCCTACTATTTAACAAATTAGATCATAAAAGCTGTTTGAAATATGATATAATCCAGTTTTTTAATCAGAAGATGAAAATTATATGCATTTTTTGTTTCCTTTTTGTATTACGTATTTAGTGCTTATTATAATACAATCCATATATATTGAATGGTTCGTAGAATTCATTTGCATATTATGCATTTCGGATATAACAAAACTGAAATTTTAGCTTTTCTTCACATTAACCAAAATAGGAAAATTTTTTTTTTAAAATTCTATTCAATACATATTTGATATTCTCACTGATGATTAGTATAAAACAAACGAAACTTTAAAACCAATCATTACAAAAACAACTACAACAACATGCATATACAATCTATTTTACTTAAAAGATCCGTTTGGAAAGGTCCTAACATTGTTCCTCTACCTATAAAAGAAGCTTTGCAAGCTAAAAAACCTATAAGAACAAAGGCAAGAGCAGCCACTATACTTCCTCAATTTGTAGGTTTAGACTTTGAAATTCATAATGGTAAAGACTTTATAAAGATAAGAATCAAAGAAGATATGGTTGGTCACAAACTAGGAGAATTTTCACCAACAAGAAAGCCATTTAAGTACACTCAAACCAAGAACAAATAATCACAATTTAATAAAATCACAAATAAATAAATTATCTCAATATATCTGTATATAATTCACCGTAAGATGCAATTCTCTTCATGAAAGCCCATTTTTCTTTTTTTCTTCTGCTTTTAGATAATCATCATAACTTTTTTTTCTAAAATGATCAATCAATCTCTTCTTTTTACCTATTTGCTCAAGTCTCAGGTCATCATCTTCTTTTTTGTTCTTATGTGCAATTTCTAACTGCTGTATCTTCACTACAGAAGTTAATTTTGCCTTTTGTTTGGCTGTCAACTGAGCATCTTTGGCTATTCCGGCAAATTTTTCAAATGGATAACCAATGGTGAAACAAGTTGTGTTTTCAAATTCCACTTCTGGATTGTAGTTTTGCTTTTCTAACAACTTTGCCTTTTTAGCATTTTCCGCTTGCTTAGCTTGTCTAATCTCTTCCATTGATTTTCTTTTCTTTTCAAGTTCAGCAAATACTCTTTTAATTTCTCTTTGCTTTTCAAGTGGCATTTTCTCTGATTCTTCCTTAAGCTTATTATATTGCATCATTGAGTTCAATGTGTTTTCAAAACTCTCTTTTAAAATACCTTCATTTTGTAATCTCTTTTGCTCTAAGGTTTCTTTGGCTTTCAAAGCTTCTATTTGATTTCTTCTTTCTTTTTCTTCTCTTAAAATCATCTTTTGATTTGAAGCTACAAGTTCTTTTAAAAACTTGTTATTTGCTTCTTCAGTATTTTGATTTTCTTTATTTATCAAATATTCTTTCCATTCAGCAAATCTCTTTTCTTTTTGAGCTTGTATTTCTTTCAAAGATACATACTTATCGTTGATAGTCTTAAATCTAAGTCTTTCTCTTTTATCAAAATATTCACTAATTTCTTCAACTTTTTCTTCAATGGACACCTCCCATAAGTTTAAAATATTGTTTCTGGCAGTTAAAGCTGTTTTTAGCTTTGAAGGTACTTTGATTTTGTCTTCATTTTCTAGATATAATTTCTTGGAGCTTAATTCAGTGCTGATCATTTTTAATTGCTTAGAGTAGTCCACTTCTTTGCTCAATGATTGCATTGTAATACCTAAATCATCAATATTATCACTCTTTGAAACCTGTTTTAAAACAACATTATGTGTTTTGGCTAATTTTGTCAACACTTTGTCAGCCACCTTTAGCTCCTGTATACAATTTTTACCAATCTCATTTAATTCAAATAAAATTTGTTCTTTTTTGGATATATCATTAGAATGTTTTTCATACAACTCTTCCATTTCTTGAATAGATTGCAACTTTCCTCTTCTTTTTTCTATAAGTTCTTTGAAATTAACCAAAACTTTATTGACATAATTATGCTTTTTTTCAACAGAATTAACTTGGAATTGCTCTTTAGTAATTTTTTTGTTCATGAATTGTTTAAACCATATAGATGCATATAACTTGTTATCAAATTTTGCCTTTGTTAATCCATCAGCCACGTTACATTCACTTGGGACATACAACATTTTGATATCATCCAATTCAACAGAATTCAAATATTGATAGTGTTTCAGGTTATTTTGATCGTATGTTTGATTTTGGTGTAGTGATAAGGCATTTAAAACAGACGTGTTATCAACATAAAAAACAGTTTCAAACTCTTGGCTTTGTTCAATAAATTCATTTATAAAACTTTTAATGATGGTAGTTTTTTCTGCTGCAGTTACAACGGCATGCAACTCTGCACTGTCGATATAACTCAAGATTTTATTATCAACTGTTGATTGCATGTAAGCAATTCTATTATTAATATAGTATATTTGACCTGTTGCTGATATTTCATTATTCAAACTCGCATCGGTAAAAACACTTATGGTGGAAGACTCTTGATCAATTTGCTGTGGAATTTTGTACTGTACATCGCCAAGATTTTCCAAAAGTAAATCGTAGCTTATCACATTAGGTTTTAAAGTTTTTAGCTTCAATAAAGTTTTCCATAAATAAACAGTCAAAACACATGTAAATTTAACATCTTTGAAATTACTCAATATTGATGTCATATAATGCATTTCAGGTTCTGTTCTGCATATAAGTTGTAGTTTTTCTATTATTTCTTTAGTGTCCGGTTCTTTAAGTTTTTTGATTCTTGCTTTATATTCGTCCTTCATATCAGTATCAAGTAGTTCAATCAACTTAAAGGTATATTCGTTACTTGGAGAATACGATGTTAAAGTGTCAACTACATCTCTGTTACTTTTATATTTCATTATCATTGAATTCAAAATCTCTTCTTTTTCTTTTGTAAATACTTCTTTCAAAAGCGATGTAATTATTGAGGCACTTGAAAAAGAGTTTGATTTAACATCCATGAAATAGAAATCAGCACTAGGAGAAGAGTCTATGTATTTATTAAGAGAATTAAATAACTTGTTCAGTTCCTTTCTATTTTTTTGGTAAGAATCATTTTTTGAAAAAATTAATAATTGTGAATTTTTTATGACAAGGTAAAACTCACTGAACTTTAAAAAGTTTATAGAGTTTGGCAAATGTGTGGTAATATTAACATTTTCTTTAAATGTTTTAATAAGTTCGGTATCTTTGTAGTTCATAATAGAATTTTTTGCTTTGAATTTCACATAAGATGACGATAGCCCAGTACACTCTGCCAATATGCTGTTATTTAGAGTAACAAAGCTATCGTTATCTTGTCTTTTCAACCGAAGATTATAAGCCTCAAAAGTGTATCCCTTACCTGTCAAATATGCTGTAAGTGTACCCAATTTAACATCAAATTGATCATCCACAACAACTTTAACATCGTTATTAACGGATTTTATAGGAGTAACCACAGCGTTCTGTTTGTTAAAAAATTTAATATCAGACTTGACATCCAAGCTTGTCAAATCATTTACCACCACAGAGTTTTCATAAAAGGCATACTTTTTTGATTCCTGCTTGGTTATTGCTGATATATTGTAAAACTGTTTGTAATAACTATAATCATTCACCAGTTTCTTGGATACAATCTCATCGTATTCAGATTTGGCTTTAAAAGATGCTTTTAACTTGGCTTGCAGTTTATCCCCATACTGTATTTTAACCTTGGGAAGAGCATTTGTAGAATAAAATAGCCTCAAAAACCCAGAATTAAGACCATTCGACAGCGTTTTCCTATTAGCTATATTCATTTTAGGGTTCTATTAGCCCTATGGTTCGGGGTTTATATGAAAGAAATTATGCTGTTTTGGTGAAAAAAAAAAAGAGCAAGTAACAAAACAGATATGTTGAATTCATTGGTGTCGGAGAAAACTGTAGTATGCAGTTACTATACCATTAACGGTACTGCTAAAAGGGTCGTTTCTTGCCGAAAAAAAAGAAGGTTACTGACTTAAGGTATATATATCCATATCCTTATATATTTGATTTGAACTCATTAGTCCGGTAACTATACAATTACTATGCCGTACTGTGGATTATAGGCTAAAGCGAAATAAATATGCTGTCAAATTAAAAATTTGAGGATGTAACTATTCCAAAGAAATACAAGCCTAATAATCGATTTCTATTAGTTTTCCATCAATAATTACATGTTTGTACACTATATTAAGCATGTATCAGTTGATAATATATGCTTATTTAATACATTTTTTTTAAAAAAAAAAAGTGAAAAATTATTCGCACGTTTATTTCGTCACTATGACATTTTTTTTTAAAATTTTATATTTCAGTTAATATAACGAGCAAAATTCGCTTTTGAACAACCAAAACTCACTGTTGTTATGTTGAACAAGGCTCGTTTATGTTTCAAACAGAGACTTTACTCTACTGCTAATGACTCAAAACATATATATCAGAGTACTATCAACCTACCAGCATGCTCTTTTCAAGTAAAGAACGGTAGTAAATACAAGATTAACAATGATTTAAATGAAGATTTAACTTACAAGTCATCTTCATTGTTTTACAAACAACAGTATGATGAAATGAGATCTAATAATACAATCAAAAGAGATGATTTGTTCATACTCCATGATGGGCCTCCTTTCGCCAATGGAGATATCCATTTAGGCCATGCTTTAAACAAAACCGTAAAAGATGTAATAAACAGATCGAATATCCTTCACAACAATAAGTATGTCCATTATAAACTTGGATGGGATACTCATGGGTTGCCTATTGAGCAAAAAGTTATACAAAATGACAAATTATTAAGAAAAAAGAACAAAACACTTTCTCCAATAGAAAAAGATCCCCTTAGATTAAGACAAAAATGTAAAGAATTGGCACTGGAACAGATAGAAATACAAAAGAAATCTTTTAAGAAACTAGCTATAATGACTAATTATGATCATTACTATACAACTTTGGATAAAAAATATGAACTTAATGAGTTGAGTTTGTGGAATGAAATGATCAAGAAAAATTTGATATATGTTAGAAATAGACCAGTCAAATGGTCAGTTGAATACACCACAGCGTTAGCAGATGCTGAAATTGAGTTTAACGCTAATCATGTTTCTCATGCTGCCTATGTTAAATTTCCCATCTTAAATCAAGACAATTTGTATGCTTTGATTTGGACTACTACTCCATGGACTTTACTAGCTAATCAAGCAATAGGTATTAACACAGACATGACTTATTGTAAAATTCAAAGTAAAAATAATAATGAGCAGTATCTTGTAGAAAAAGAGTTATTTTTGGCTGGTAAAATTCCAAACACCGAAGGCTTTAAAATTATCAAAGAATACAAAGGCGATGATGCTTCTGAATTGCTAAAATTGGACTATATGAATCCATTTGTCAAAAACGGGACTCCACTTAAATTTATATCTCATCCTACAGCAAACAACATTTCTGGTACAGGTTTGGTGCACATTGCCCCATCACATGGTGAAATAGATTATGAAATCTCTTATGAAAATAACATAACCCCAAGTACACCTGTAACTGAAAAAGGGACATATGATTATGATCCTATCAACAAGCCAAATGAATGGAACTTTAACATAGATTTTGGTAATGTCAGATATCCAAAAGTGCTTGATAAAGATACTGGCAGCAAGATTTTTTCATTTTTAAAAGAAAAAAACTTGTTGCTGTTTGATCATGAATACATTCATTCATATCCATATGATTGGAGATCCAAAAAACCGGTAATAACTAGACTAACAACTCAGTTATACGTGGATATTGACAAAATTAAAAAAAATGCTAAAGAGTTGTTATCAAATGATAAGGTTTCTTTTAAGCCAGCAACAGCAAAGAATACACTGTCGAATTACATTTCTAATAGAGATTCTTGGTGTATTTCCCGTCAAAGAGCTTGGGGATTGCCAATTCCTTGCTTGAATGATGATAAGGGAAACATGATTATAGATGAGAGATCAACTCAGCATATCATTGATAAGATCAATGAATATGGTCTTGAAAAGTGGTTGGATTTTGATGATAAAGACATGTCTATGTGGCTGCCTGAGAGCACTTCCAAAGACTTAAAAAAGTCCAAATTCACTTTAGACGTATGGTTTGATTCAGGAAGCTCTTGGAAAGATTTACAAGACGATTTTGGCTTTTTAAATGAAAAAGACATTACTGCTGACTTATACCTAGAAGGTGGAGATCAACATAGAGGTTGGTTCCAGTCATCTTTATTAATAAAGTTGATGACAACAGGAAACAAGACCCCTTACAAAAAAGTTGTAACTCATGGGTTTGTTTTAGATAAAACCAAAACAAAGATGTCAAAATCTATTGGTAATGTTATAAAACCTATAGAGTTGATTGAGGGGGCTGCAAACAAAAATTTGTATTCATTAGATGTTGATGGTTTAAGGATGTTGCTTGCTTGTAGTAACTATACAACAGATGTATCTATTGGTTCTGATACTGTACAAGTAACATATGAGTTGATGAAAAAAATTAGAAATTCTTTGAAGTACATGATTGGAAGCATTGCTATTGAGGATAGCAAAGATTTTACATTACTACCAATCAATAAATTATCCGCATATGATCAATCGATTTTATTAAAGCTGCAAAGTAACATGAAGACTATTGAAAAAAATTATATGGATTATGAGTTTGGAATGGTTTCAAAAACTGTTATGGAATTCTTAAACACCACTATGAATACTGACTATATTTTGTCAACCAAAGATACTTTATTCTTTGAAAATAAAGCCTCATCTTTAAGAAGAAAACAAGTGACTTCTACATTTGTTTACATTATTGACTACTTGAGATATAGTTTATCTCCGATCATGCCTTTGACTTTCCAAGAAGTTTGGGACACATTCTATGTGAAAAATGGGCTAGACTGTGAAGTTTCTGGTAGAATCTTGAAGGGAAAGACACCATTCACTAAACCCTGGTTGGTAGAAGGAATTATTGATCATGCAAACATTGACAAAGAATTAATTCTAAGGGATAAATTCAATGAATCTTTCAAACATTTCATTAAGCAAAGTAATGTAAAAGATAAAAATGGTAATGCTTTGACAAAAACCGTGGATGTTGATGTTGTTGTTAATTACAAAAACATTGAAAACTTGAACAGAGAACTGATTGAAGAGTTGATTACTGCTTCCAATATAACTTATCAAAAAGTTGATACTCCAGTAGAAGAAGTTGAGTATATAAAGAATGAAAATGATGAATATGAAAGAACAGTCAAGTTAATTGAATTAAAGCCAGATCAAGAATACTTAGGAATCCACTTATCCGTTGCTGACAAAGAAAGTTGTAATAGATGCTGGAAGAAGACTGTAGCCAAAGATGAACACATATGTGAAAGGTGTTCTAATGCTATTACAACTGGTACAGCATAAAGTCGGAAAACACATATCCGCGCAGTAAAGTAAGTCTTTTCCGTGTGGGGGAGCGTATGGAGCAATCATTTCCCGTTTCCATACAACCAACAGCTGTTAGTATTAATTTTTGCTTACTCCGCGAATATTTACTCATCTGGAAAATAAACATGTATATAAATAATGGGGAAGGAGGAGTCTTAATAAATGATATGATAAATTATGAACAAGAGACTGGATACTTCTTTCCCCAAACCAAATAAGAACATAATTATAGTTTAAAAAAAAAAAAAAAATGTCTACACATCCTACCGTTTTAGTTATAGGTGGTACAGCCGGTACAGGAAAATCAACCATTGGTGAATCTTTGGTGAACCTATTACGTTTAAAATATCCAAATGCGCAATTTTTAGAAGGTGACAGATTACATTCTAAAGCAAATATAGAAAAAATGTCCAATGGAATTCCACTATGTGATGAAGATAGATGGGATTGGTTAGAAAGAATCAGCTCGGAATCAACCCAATCAGCTTCAGCCAATGATGGTTTGTGTATAATCACATGCTCATCTTTGAAGTTGAAGTACAGAAACTACATAATAGATAAAAACCCAAACACCATTTTCTTCTTTTTGATGATTTACGCATCACCAAAGGAAATTTTAATGAGATTAACCAGAAGAGAAGGTCATTTCATGAAGGCAAACATGTTGAACTCCCAATTTGCTGATTTAGAACTACCACTGAATAGCCAAGTAGAGCCACATAGTAGAGTTGTGACTGTTGATGGCCGTTTGGAACATCATGTTCTACTAGAAACATTTGATGTTTCTTTTGAATTGCTTAGATCCAGAAAGTTAAAAGCACAAATTTTGGAAATTTTTCAACTCTACAGATATGAAAGAAATCCTTGCTTCAACGATAAGGATTTTAATGACAGTTTGTCTTTAGATTTGATAATAAACGAATTAAGTTGGGTTAATGTTCCAACGCTGAAAAGCGAGCTCCATAACTTAGTAATGAATGGCTTTTTGGAAGAAATCAAAGAAGGTTTGGAATATAAATTGAGATAGGAAATAATATATAAAAGTAGTTTAAAGTATTAATGAATTTAAAAAAAAAAAAAAAAAACAAAAATAAGAAAATAAAAGAAAAAACAAAACTCTTGTTTTATTTATTTTTATATTGAAAAGAACGTTCATCATGTTCACTGGTAATTTGGATAATTGTATTGAGAAAATATGGAATCTTTCATGTCCATATCAATATCATTACCTTCTAAGGCATTACTATAAGAATGCATTTTATTCAAAAAAGATTTAATGTTCAGATTCAAATTTCCATTTTGATTAATATTATTCTTTTCAAAAGCCTCATTTTCGAGGCTTAATTCAAAAAAAGAGCTTTGATCATTATTTTTATTGATACTCTCTTCATTGAAATTCAAATAATTGGTGTTTTGAAAATCAAATAAGTTATTTACATTTGGTATTGTTGAGCCAGTTGATGATAAAGTTCTCATGGTATTTTCCCTAGAATTTACAACAGTGTTCATAAATTGATTTGGTAGCATATTATTATTTTTAATATTTCTATTTTCAAAATTGTTGTTAATAGAAAAATGATTCATAAGCAGTTCAAAACTATTTTCTTTATTTATCTGAGGAAAAATTTGAGGTTGTTGTCTTTTATGTAAAATTTCCTCAATTTCAAAGTTTTCTAAAGGTCTTACCAAACCTAATCTTCCACCTTTGATAGTTTTGTTTGTAGTCGTATCAACAGAATCTCTTGAGAATTGCTCCGATTTTGCAACTCTTTCTATAAAATAAGTTAATACTTCACTATCACCTCTTTCCCAAGGATTTAATGACATTATACCGTGTAGTTTAACACCAGATAAAGGATCAGAATCAAAATCTTTTAATTGATTATAGCTTTTATTTTTAGCAATATAAGCCTCACCCATGTTTTCAGTACCAATAAGTAATTCTAGCATATCATCAGATAAATCTAATATTTTGGATAATACCCTTTTATTCTTAATAAAATGAGAAAAAGTATTATCTGAAGGAATAGCCTTCAGCCATGGGTTTCTTGTGGTCAACAAGTTCATCAATATTATGGTTAAGGACCAAATATCACCTGCAATGGTAGGATACTGCTCTCCATTTGAAAAAGACATCATTAATTTTAACCTGTCATTAACTTTAGTATTTGAAATATGTTCTTTGACTATATCCGAAGTCCCAGATACTCTTTCTGGAGCCATGTAGTAAGAACTTCCTACACATGTATCTAAATTCAAAAATATTTTATCTGTTGCTAAACCAAAGTCACATAGTTGAATGTTGTCAAAGGAATCTAATAAAATGTTTTCTGGTTTTATGTCGCAATGATAGATCCCTATATCCGCTAAGTTTTTTATCAATCCTGCTAACTGGATAAAACATTTTTTGATTAATAATGGGTTGTTTATAAAGTGTTGGTTATCCACAATGGAGGTGAATAAGTCCATAGGGTAATATTCCATAAAAATAAACACAGCTATGGAAGACTCGAGAATTTCATTGATTTTGACTACATTGGGCAAGTGGTTGCTTTTCAAATGTAAAATTATTTCTCTGTAATAAGCGTTTTCACTTTGTAGTTGATCTAATGGCATATTCATCAGGGAATTTAAATTCAATGAGGGCAAAAATATTTTGTAAGATAAGGACTTAAAATAGTGGTATAGTTGTGTTTGTAAGATATTCGATTTCTTTATGTTTGGATCGTTCATATTACTTGTATTAGATTGTTGTTTTAAAATAGCTTTACAAGCATATTGTTTAGAAGCATCATTAAGGTCTTGACAAAGATATACAAGCCCAAAAGCTCCTGAGCCTATTTGCTTTACAATCTTGTAGTTATTTATTTGTGCATTAACGATCATAGCGGTATGTGAGTAATTGTATATGTATATATATATATGTTTGGTGTTAGATCTTATTCTTAAAAAAAAAACCCCCATACTGACCAAAGTTAAAAAACCTACTCTAAAACCATGATTATCATTAAAGTCTGAAAAAATTGTCTTATGGAAACCTTATATATTCAACAATTTTAAATATATACGATTTCAATTGTATTTACGCCCCTAATCAATTTATGGTATGATTTTTTTTTTTTCGTTGACTTTTTATGAGTTGATTTTTTTCTACAATGATACGGCTGATATGATGTGAGAAAAATGTTGATTAATCACATGACAATTATTCATATTAAGGACAAAATATGAATAAGGCGTGAAGAAAAAAAATGAATATAATGAATATAGCTTAAATATACCTATGAAAGAGTAAAGACTAACAAGGACATTGAACTATTAGATGTTATATAGCTGTTTATAATCTTTCAATAATAACACTGGAAGCACCACCACCACCGTTACAGATAGCAGCTAAACCCTTGTCACCTTTATTACCTTCTTGCAACAATACAGACAACAAAGTAACAATAACTCTGGCACCTGAACAACCTAATGGATGACCTAAAGCTACAGCACCACCGTAAACGTTGACTTTATCTTCTGGTAAACCTAAAATTTTGGAATTGGCAACACCTACAACAGAGAAGGCTTCGTTGAATTCAAAGAAAGAAATGTCTTTTAATTCTAAGTTGGCGTGTTTCAAAGCCTTTGGAGCGGCCAAAGATGGAGCCCAAGTAAAATCACAAGGTTCATGGGCTGCTTCACCCCAACCAGAAATCTTGGCTAATGGAGTTAGGTTTAATTCCTTCAATTTCTTTTCAGATACCAAAATCAAAGCACAACCACCATCGTTAATAGGAGAAGCATTGGCTGGAGTAATGGTACCGTTTTCCTTCTTGAAACAGGTTCTAGCAGATTTTAATTTATCTTCATTCAATCTGAATGGTTCTTCATCTTTGTCGTAAACAACATCTGGTTTACCTCTGAAACCCTTGACTGTGATAGGAGCAATTTCATCTTTGAATTTGTTATTTTCATGAGCTTTTTGAGCTTTTTTATAAGAGTTAATGGCAAAGTTATCTTGTTCTTCTCTGGAGATGTTGTAGTCAGCAGCACATTTTTCAGCGTGTACACCCATAGCTTGGCCGTCATAGGCATCATTTAAACCATCTCTTTGGATACCATCAACAACTAACTTTTCACCAAATCTGAAACCTGATCTACCTTGTGGTAAGTAGTATGGAGCATTTGTCATTGATTCAGCACCACCAACAACAACAATGTCATTTGTTCCAACAATGATGGAGGAAGCACCGTTGATGAAAGCCTTCATACCAGAAGCACAGACTTTGTTAATGGTAGAAGCAACGATACTTTTGCTTAATCCGGATTTTAAAGCAACTTGTCTAGCTGGGTTTTGACCAACATTGGCGGAAATAACATTACCAAAGACAATTTCATCAACATCAGCTGGGTTGATTTCTGGTACTTTGTTCAAAGCTGCTTTAACAGCAGTACTACCTAATTCAACACAATCGATGGATTGGAAGTTTCCTTGGAAAGAACCTATTGGAGTTCTGGAAGCAGCAACAATATAAACAGGTGATAAAGCAGTCATGTTTCAATAAGAATATATAATTTATGGGTTTTATTAACTGTTTTATTTGTAAGCATTATATTTTAAAATATGATCCTTTAAATCGTGTTGTATCTGAAAAAAAAAAAAAAAAAGAATGTTTTAGCAGAGAAAAATTTTCCTACCAAATTAGGAGAGAGAAAATATGGGATGCTGTACGCATATATTTTTTTAACCCTTGGTATGTGTTGATTTTATAAACGAGAAAACCGGGTTTAATCAATTAATTATTCCGAGATGTGATTACCTAAAATTAAAGATAGAGGGATTTAAAAAAAAAAAGGACACAAAATGTGAGTATGGTTTTCATTTTTCGGTGTATCTTACTTGGTTTTGTATTGACTGGCTATAAGAGATAAGCAGTTGATTACGTAATCATCACATCCGCCATTCTCATCAATGATTTTAACACACTCGTCCTTTAACCACACGTGATCTTCATCAAACTGATTTAACTTTTGATGCTCAGTGGCAACAACAGCTATGTTTCTAGTAGATGGAATTCTTATACTTTGAGATTGAATATTTTGCCAACCTATTTGATTAGAAACCTTTATTACTTGGTTTACTAAAGAAGCATATTTTGAATTACTCTTTCCATTATTACTATTTGTGTGTTTGTTCAAGTAATTGTTTTCTTTTTTGTTAGTGTATCTGACTTTTTTAGCATTGTAATCGTAGGAGCAACACGGTAAAACCATAAATGGGTATCCCAACAATGGTATCCAACAAGTCAATTCATCTGAGTGATTTCCTATGATGAAGGTGATTTTATCCCCAGATGACCATTTCATAGTGTTGATCAAAGAGCTTTTTTCTACATCTTCCTTGTTGTATTGTATCATGGAATTATTTGAAATGGGATCATCGTTAAAGTTTTTTATTAAAAAATTGGTTTTGTTAACCATACTCAAATTTGGTACCAAACATTGTTTTTTCAAGTTTTCTTTTATTTCATCAGAATATAAGGTTTCATTTATCCAAGATTTTCTTTCTCTCAAATCGTATCCTTGGCCAGCAATACCTTCAGAAATTAAAATAAACACTAAGGAACCATTTCCACAGCCCAGATCCTTAAACTGGAATTTCTCTTTATTATAAATTATATCGCTGTATTTCAAAAGCCATAGCTCTATCAAAAATGCTGCTATTGATATCTCTTCAAAAACATGTTTATTTGGGTCTGTGACTTCACACCAGTTATCATACAGATATTTCCCATATTTTTGTTTCAATAAGACATATCGATCTTGAAACTTTTCTTTGCTAATGATTTTATCATGCTCTGTTTGTTTTTTGTACCCATTTTTGTTTCCAATACTGTGCTTACAAGCTGTTTCTAAAAGTTTTTTAGATGTTCTGATTAATCTGCTTTTAGGATCTACAAAGTCAGTGGTGCATTGTTCTTCATTTGCAGAATAATACAAACATCTTATAGCATCATTTTTATAATGAATATTGATAGATTTGACATTTGGGATATAAAATGGAAATGTTTCTTCATCTATGGTATCTATGTGTGGTGTATAATTGATAATAATATCGTCTTCATTCGTATCACTTTGCAAAATTAAACAAGTTTGGTTTATCAAACGGTCTTTGAAAGGATTTCTAGGGTACATTCTTCTTACATAACCTTTCAATAAATGATAACCTTTAGGAATGTAATTCAATCTCATTTCAATGTCATTAATATTCAATGTCTTATATTCTGGGTTTAGTTCCTGTGCTATTAATTCATCATTCTGTTCTGGGGTTTCCATACTTGAGTCAAAAATGCTTAGAATATCAGCCCTTAAAATAATAGTAGAGTTAATGTTCGGAAGTTTAATAACATTCTCCATTGCCTGAATAAAATGGTCTTTGCTGAACGGAAGTGGTTCATTACATTCACCCTTGTAAACAGGTATGAAGCCTGGTATTTCAGGTTCTGTGCTAACTATATGGTTAAATTGTATAGATTTATACTCAGTATTAGACATTATATATTTGGTTTTCTTAATACACAAGGTATAATAAGTTGTATGGTCTTCAATGAATTAATTGTTGTATTACAACCGATGATATGAATGAACAAAAAAATTTTTTTTTTTTCAAATTCATGTCGGCAAGAAAAAAAAAAAGTCCGTTAAAATGCACGTGATTTGGGTCAAAATGCCGATAACCTTATTGGCAGCATAACAAGATGGATAATCAAGCTTGTATACATGCTTAATTGGGGAAATGACCACTGCAGCTAAAATTGGCACCATTATGTAAAGTTTTTTTTCTTGTTTTTTGTTGTGTCTTCAACGTCTATGAACACTAAGACATTAGAAGTTTGATATTCTGTGAGTTGTTTCAAAATTACAAACTGGAGTGAAGCCAAAGACAAAAAAAAAAGCCAGTCTTTTTCATGAAGACACAGAATACAACCCTGGCATACTTTAAAACACAGCAATCACCCTACATTGTTTGTACCGCATCCACAGCCAACAGCAAAAGACTGTGTTGACTCATAACAAAAAAAAAAAAGGTATTACATTACCCAAAACGGAAAACAAATGATACGACGCGTTGCCAACAAGAAACCGAGAAAATAACCAAGTTACACGGAAAAAGTTCACGTTTTTTTTAAATATTATGTAATGTCTATGCCTCTCCCAGTGTATTCTGCTATAAAGAATATTCAAAAAGTTCATAATAAACCTTTCTGGTGCACTTAATATTTGCCCAATCAATTCTTATTCCGCTTCACGTTCATTTTCAGTGTCACGTTTTCAACTACTTTCCTTAGTAATCTAGGCTGCTAACGATACGTTTAATTAATTCTATATTTATACCCGTGAACAAATGGGCACATTTGAAAAAATATATAGAGCGTGAAAAAAAATGAAAACAAAGCGGAGTGTGTTAAAAATACTAAGAAAAATTTTTTAAAAAACTTTTGATTTAACAGTAATCACTAACGATAGGCCCAAGCATCAAAATATGGTAAATATTCTTACTATAGGGGATTCGCCTTATATACACTTATACAACTGGATTTTTAACAAATATGAGGGTATCAAGACATATCATCATACGAGCAAAAAATACAAAATAATAGTTAACGATATTTACATCAATACAGACAGTTATTACCCTACCAGTAGTATCGACAAAAGAGTGAAATATGACTATATCTTCATACACGCCAATTCATTAGAAGATTTGAACTCTAGTTTGGCGACTATCGACAAAGATTTGCAAAATTCAAATGCTAAAGTTGTAATTGACAATACCGGATCGATTCCATTAACTAACTTTATTAGTGAAAACTATGCAAAGCTAAGCGGTGCTATATTTGTATTGAACCAAATCAATATTGTTCCAACAAAGTTTGAAAATAATACAATCACATACACACTAGCTAAAAACAATGACAATAACATTCTGATAAACAACAATGATAGCTCATTCAGCACTTTTATGACAAAACATTTTTCCAATTTCAATGTGATAGTAAATTTATCTAATTTCAATCTTTTGGTTATGAAATATAACATTTATTTTACTATCATTCAATCTTTGATGCTGATATTTGAACTTGATTCTATTCAAAAGTTAGAAAAATTCATTTTATGTAAACCTATTCTTAAAGGTTTGTTTAATGAAATTGTAAATATTAACAATATGAAAGAGGACGGTGATTTTAAAAATTTGAAAAGTTACTTTAAATGGTTGTACTTGAATGAAAATTTAATCAATCCTATAGAAATTCACTTATTTGATTTGAATCTTGATAATTCATTTGATATTAACATTCTATATCCAATCTTATTAGCTGATGATTTAAGTATCAAAATTCCATACTTAGAGTTTTTATACTCAATTTTACAACAGCTAAAGCTTTACAAAAAAACCAATGTTAGGTTTTTGAATAAGTTGATGTATTCTAATAAACTAAAAGAATTGAATTTAAAATTGGTGAGATTGGACAATAATTTGAATGATCAAAATAACGTATTAATAAGTCAATTAGATACTTTGAAGTCTAGTAACGCTACTTTAAACCAAAAGAATGAAAATTTGATCAATGAAAATGACTCTTTAAAATCACAATTAGAAATTCAAGTATCTGATCTACAAAAAAGACTGAATGACGAACATGTGTTTAACAAAGAATTATCAGCAAAGCTAGAAAATCTTCAACTCCAAGAACTCAAAAATGTGGATGAGGAACCAAATGATAAAGAAAAACAAACCACGTATAGAAAATCCATTAATTCACAACTACGTTTGATGTTAAGTGATGATGATATGGAAGACTTTGTTGATGCTAATGATTCCCCTGCAATAAATGATGTCGCTGTTAAAAATAGAAGATCTATTCAAGGTGTTAATGCTCAATTTGATTCTCCTAGAAGTAATACTGAGGTAGGCATCAAGGCCCTTGAGGAAATCCAAATGTTTACAGAATATGGAATATACTATGGATCTCCACAAAAACAAATGTCCGAGGATCTCAAAGTTGAAGTCAATAGTGATATAGATAACACTGATGTTGATAAAACTGATATAAACAACGACATTGATAACATTAATTTGAACGATTTAAAAAAGAGAGAAATGGAATTGAACCACAGAGAAATGATGTTGAAGCAAAGAGAAAAAATGTATACTGAATCTATAAGAAAGCTTCCACCTCCACCAAAACAGCAATTCCCACCAATGCCTAGAAAGTCTTCTTTGAATAATTTGCAAAGGGGCTCAGTTTATCAAAATGGCCCATACAATCAACAAATACAATTCAACCAACAAGTTCAATTTAATCAGCAAGCTCAACACAATCTACCAAGCATGCCATATAACCCGCATCCAATT